>Ga0207151_1028_pt1 | contig 38946 bp, 40 predicted proteins | sample Alteio_BWMinHeat_29_FD_153523 | JGI IMG/M metagenome (GOLD analysis project Ga0207151, IMG submission 153523) | Enriched cells from forest soil in Barre Woods Harvard Forest LTER site, Petersham, Massachusetts, United States -... | ecosystem: Environmental > Terrestrial > Soil > Temperate forest >... | reverse complement strand
TAGTAGTTGCGCTCGTAGGGATCGCGGAGAGATTGAAAGATGGAGTGGGCTTCGGCGTAGCGGTCGGCGGCGGCGCCGGTGAACTGGTCGGTGATGGCGAGGCCGAGCATGCGCCGAGCCAGCTGATGGTCCGCGTCAACGACCAGGATATCGCGGCAGATGGATTCGGCTTCTTCGGGTTCATTGAGGTAACGGTAGAGTTCGGCTTTGGCGATGGCTTCGGGGATGCCTGCTTTGGAGATGGATTTGAGTTGGTGCGGCATGGAACCTCCTGAGTGCTCCGAATCAGCGCAGGCCAAAGCCTGTGCCACCGGACTATGTTACTGCCCGCGGATTCTGCGGAACAGCATGGTTAACGGATCGTAGAACTGGTCAACGACCCGCTCCTTGAGCGGAATGATGGCGTTGTCGGTGATGTGAATCTCTTCGGGGCAAACCTCGGTGCAACATTTGGTGATGTTGCAGAGGCCAATGCCGAGGTCGTCCTTTAGCAAGCCTATGCGATTTAGCGCATCGAGCGGGTGGAGTTCAAGGCCTGCGACGCGGACGAAAAAGCGCGGGCAGCCGAATTTCGCTTTTGCGTCATGCTCGCGAATGACGTGGCAAACGTCCTGGCAGAGAAAACACTCGATGCACTTGCGGAATTCCTGGACGCGGTCGACATCGATTTGGGAGATTTTCCAGTCGGTGTTCTGGTGCGGGCGGAACGCGGGGATTTTTTTGTTGACGGCGTAATTCCAGGAAACGTCGGTGACCAGATCTTTGATTCGCGGAAAAGATTTCATGGGCATGACGGTGATGGGCTGGTCCTTGGGAAGATCGTCCATGCGTGTTTTGCAGGTGAGGCGCGGGCGGCCGTTGACTTCGGCGGAGCAGGAACCGCACTTGCCAGCTTTGCAGTTCCAGCGGATCGCGAGGTCCGGGGCGAGATGGCCTTGAATGTAGTGGAGCGCGTCGAGTACGACCATGCCCGGGGCGACGGGCACGGTGTAGTCGACGGTTTGACCACCAACGGTGCCTTCGCCGCGGAATACTCGTAATGTTGCGTCAGGCATCGATGAGTTCTCCAAAGTACGCTCGGGGCACTACCCCCGAGGTTGCTAGAAACATTGTGGGCCAAAGCCCGGCACCACCAGCACCCGCCGAAAAGATCGCGGGCTACCAGACCTACTCAGCCATTACCAGCTGCTTCAGTTCATCGGGCATTTCCTCGACCGGAGATTCGCGCCGCTTCATCTGCGCATCTTCGCGGACGATGATGTTGTGCTTTTTCTCCCACACCGGATCGTAGTTCGGATAATCGATGCGGCTGTGCGCGCCGCGGCTCTCCGTGCGTGCGAGCGCGCTGAGAGCGACTGCTTCGGAAACCGTGAGCATGGACTTTAGTTCCGACGCCAGATGCCAGCCGGGGTTGAAAAGGCGCGAGCCCTCGACGCTGGCCTTCGCGGCACGGGCTTTTAGTTGTTCGAGCTCGGCGAAGGCTTTCTTTAAATCTTCTTCGGTGCGGAAAATTCCGACCAGGCTTTGCATGACCTTCTGCAGGTCGCGGTGAACGGCGTAGGGGCTTTCGGAATTGGGATTCGAAAACGGAGCGAGCAGTTCCTTTTCCGCTTCTGAGATTTGCGCTTCGGAAACTCCGGTGAGGGAGACACGCTTGGCGTGTTCCGCGGCGGCGAGTCCGGCGCGTCGGCCAAAGACCAGCAAATCGGAGAGCGAATTGCCGCCCAGTCGATTCGAACCGTGGAGGCCGGCGGCCGCTTCACCCGCGGCGAACAGGCCCGGCAAGGTGGACTGCGCGGTTTCCGCGTCGACGCGAATGCCGCCCATGACGTAGTGGCACGTGGGACCCACTTCCATGGGACCTTTGGTGATGTCCACGTCGGCGAGCTCTTTAAATTGGTGGTACATGCTGGGGAGTTTCTTCTTCACATATTCGGCCGGCTTGTGAGAGATGTCGAGATAAGCGCCGCCGTGCTCCGTGCCGCGGCCTTCTCTTACTTCAGTGTAAATGGAGCGGGCCACGACGTCGCGCGTGGAAAGTTCCATACGCTTGGGGTCATATTTCTCCATGAAGCGCTCGCCGAGTTTGTTGCGCAGAATCCCGCCTTCGCCGCGGACGGCTTCGGTAACCAGAAGACCCTGCACGCCGGGCGGCCAGACCATGCCCGTGGGATGGAACTGTACGAATTCCATATCCATAAGCTCGGCCCCGGCCTCATAGGCCAGGGTCATGCCGTCCCCGGTGTACTCCCAGGAATTGGAAGTGACCGGCCAGGCTTTTCCTATGCCTCCGGTGGCGATGACGACGGATTTGGCTTTGAAAACGATGAAGCGGCCATTTTCGCGCCAGTAGCCGAACGCTCCGGCCAAGCGCCCGCCATCGGTGAGGAGACGCGTGACGGTGCACTCCATGTAAACGTCGAAGCCCAGCTGCACGCCGCGGTCCTGAAGCGTTCGGATCATTTCGAGGCCGGTGCGGTCGCCAACGTGGCAGAGACGCTTGTAGGTGTGGCCGCCGAAGGCGCGCTGGAGAATCGCGCCTTTGTCGGTGCGGTCGAAGAGGGCGCCCCACTGCTCGAGTTCGCGGACACGGTCGGGAGCTTCCTGGGCGTGAAGCTGGGCCATGCGCCAATTGTTTAGAAATTTTCCACCACGCATGGTGTCGCGGAAATGAGGCTGCCAGCCGTCGGCGGCGTCGACGTTGGCCATCGCTGCGGCGATGCCGCCTTCTGCCATGACCGTGTGTGCTTTTCCCAGGAGAGATTTACAAACGACGCCAACGGAAGCGCCCTTGGCAAGAGCTTCAATCGCAGCACGCAATCCGGCGCCGCCGGCGCCGATGATCAGAACGTCGTGTTCGCGGGTCTCGTAGCTAGCGGTCACAGGAGCCTCAGGTCGTGGATGGCGCCGCTGGCGACCAGACGGATATAAAAGTCCGTGAGGCCGACGGTGATCAGACTGGTCCAGGCCAGAAGCATGTGGCGATCATTCAAAAAGCTGACGCCGCGCCAGGCGGCGAAACGGGATTTGCCGAAGGAGGCGCAAGAGAAACAGTCGAGTTTTCCACCAGCGAGATGGCGGAGAGAGTGGCAGGAAAACGTGTACAGCGTGAGCATGACGATGTTGACGCTCATGACCAGAGTGCCCAGGCCTATACCGAAATGGCCGCCGAAATTGTAGGCGAGCACGGCGTCGTACCAGAGAAACCCAAGAAATACGAGCGCCAGATAGAAAAAATAGCGGTGAATGTTTTGGAGGACAAAGGGAAACGCCGTTTCGCCCTTGTAGCTGCGTCGGGAAGGCTCGCCGACGGCACAAGCCGGTGGATCGAAAAAAAACGCGCGGTAATACGCTTTGCGGTAGTAGTAGCACGTGGCGCGAAACCCGAGGGGTCCGGCGAGGATGAGCAAGGCAGGAGAGAGTTTCCACCAGTGATGTTGAGGATCAATGAGCGGCGAATAGAAAGGCGAAAGATAGGGCCCCCATTCGAAGTACGCATTTTCAAAGGCGCGCCACGTCGCATACAGGCCAAAGCCGCCAAGAAGAACAATGACGGGCAGAAGTTCGACCCACCAAGCGTCGTGGCGCAGCGTGCTTCCGAGCCGCGATTCGGGCAAGAGGGTTGGCGAGCCAGCCATCTAGGGACCTCCAGGGTGGCAGTGAGCAAATCCGAGACTAAATGATTGCAGACGAATTATATCCAAGACACGGCGTAACGGCCAATTCAGAGAACAGGCCCGGGCGCCGAAGACATCGGATCCGGACAGCTCCCTAGGTCGGCCGAGCGTGTCAGCAGCCGAAATCACCGGCTGTCGAGAATCCCTCTGTCCAAATCGCCGTATCTGGAACGTCATACTAATAGCAAAACAAAATGCCTCCGAAACGCATAACGGAGACTTGGAGGTCTTGCCATGAGCATCGTGAACGTATTGTTGGTTGTCGGAATCGTGCTGAGCGTCGTCAAGGTATGGTTTGGGCCGGACTGCTGGTTTTTCGCATTCGAGGCCTTCGTGAGACTCCTGGCGGTCGCATGGATATCGGCGGCCGGAACCTAGAGGCTATGGCAAACTGGCACCGCGAAAGTAATCTTGGCGAGAGCCAGAGTGTCCAAATCGCCGCATTTCAATCGTCATGGTAATAGCGGAACACCATGCCTACCAAAACCCGTGAAGGAGGTTCGCAGTGAAATACATCCTGATGGATTATGTCGGCGAAGCGGGCTGGCCACAATTGACGAGGGACGAGCAAGAACACTGGTTGGGCGCCTATCGAGCCTACATGGAGGCCATGACCAAGGCGGGCATACTAAAAGACAGCAAAGGCCTGCATCCCACCTCGGCGGCAACGACCGTGCGAGTGGCAAACGGCAAGACCGAGGTTCTGGACGGCCCCTACGCAGACTCCAAAGAGCAGCTGGGCGGCTTTCATATCATCGAGGTTGCCGACCTCGACGACGCGATCTCATGGGCAGCCCGCAGCCCAACCGCTCTTCACGGTGTCGTCGAAGTGCGTCCCGTCCACGAAGGCACGCTTCTGACGGACGACCTCTCCAAATACATCAAACCAGAATAAGCGGGAACGCAGCGCGAGTTTTGCAATTGCAGGTCAACGAAGACAAAAGGAGAAGAACATGCGTAAATTAGTCGTTTTCAATATGGTGTCGCTGGATGGTTTTTTTGTAGACGGCAAAGGCGACATGAGCTGGGCCCACAAGAATGATGCGGAGTGGAACGCGTTCGTCAACGAGAATGCCAGTGGCAATGGCGTGCTCGTCTTCGGCAGGATTACTTACCAACTTATGGCCAGCTACTGGCCAACACCGATGGCGCTCCAGAATTCTCCGGTTGTAGCCAAAGGCATGAACGATATGCCGAAGATCGTGTTTTCGCGAACGCTGGACAACGCGTCGTGGAGCAACACGAAGCTGGTCCAGGGCGACCTGGCAGCGGAAATGCGAAAGTTGAAAAAAGAGCCCGGACCGGACATGGTAATTCTGGGAAGCGGCAGCATCGTTTCCCAACTGGCGCAGCAAAATCTGGTCGACGAATACCAGATCGCGCTGCGTCCCATTGTTCTTGGCAACGGCAGGACGATGTTCGAGGGCGTCCAGGAGAAGCTGAACTTGAAGCTGACGAAGTCGCGCACCTTCGGCAATGGCACCGTCTTCGCCTGTTACCAGCCGGGAGCCTGAGCGAGGAGCACCATGACGAACCCAGCTGCGCCCCTCGAAAGCCCTCTCGCGCCATGAGGCTTGTCCTTTTAAGCGACACGGCGTGTTGCCGGCGCGTCGTAGTTGTCCAAATCGCGGGCGGCCAAGCGTCATCCTAGTAGCGGCGCATCTTTCCCGCAAATTACCAATAGAGGAGACCGGAGATGAAATACCTGCTGATGGCTTATGTGAACGAAGCTGCTTGGCCCCAGATGACGAAGGGCGAGCAAGAACAAGGCATGGCGGCTTACACCGCGTACCGGGAAGCGCTGACAACGGCGGGCGTCCTCGCAGGCAGCAACCGCCTCCAGCCAAGCTCGACAGCGACCACCGTGCGGCTTGCCAATGGCAAGTCGCAGGTGCTCGATGGCCCTTTTGTGGACTCGAAAGAACAGTTGGGTGGTTACTTTCTCATCGATGTCGCTGACCTCGATGCTGCCATCTCGTGGGCGGCTCGGTGCCCGGCCAGCAGCCACGGTGTGGTCGAGGTGCGTCCCATCTGGGGCATGCCAGCGTGATCCGCGTCGCGGCGTTATCGCCATGACCTTCCACGACGGAGACGAGCGAGCGCGCAGTACGGCAGAAGCCGTCGCGCGCCGCAGCTACGGCAAGCTCGTGGCCTTTCTAGCGGCACGCACGCGGGATGTGGCAGCGGCCGAGGATGCGCTCTCCGAGGCGTTCGCCTCGGCCCTCGCGGATTGGCCGCGCAATGGATGTCCCTCGAACCCGGAAGCGTGGCTGCTGACCGTGGCCCGGCGAAAGGCGATCGATATGGCACGAAGCCGTCGTCGACATGAGAATGCGGGCGAGCCATTGCGGGTCATGGCAGAAAGCCTGGAGGCAGCCGCAGCCGAATCGGAGATCCCGGATCAACGTCTTGCGCTGATGTTTGCCTGCGCGCACCCTGCGATCGACGCCGGAATTCGCGCGCCCTTGATTCTGCAAGTGGTGCTCGGACTCGATGCCGCCAGGATTGCCTCGGCGTTCCTGGTGTCGCCCGTGGCCATGGGCAAGCGCCTGGTCCGTGCCAAAGACAAGATCCGCCAGGCCGGCATCCCCTTCTGCATCCCAGGACGCGACGAGCTTCCCGGTCGCCTCGACACCGTTCTGGGCTCCATCTATGCCGCCTTCGCAGAAGCTTGGACCGATCCTGGCGGGGCGGATGTGGCTCGCCGCGACCTCACAGAGGAATCGCTTTTTCTCGCGAGGCTGGTGGCTGAGATGCTACCGCAGGAGCCGGAAGTGCTGGGGCTGCTCGCCCTGATGCTTCACGCGGAAGCTCGACGGCGCGCGCGCCGCAGCGCGGACGGCGAGTATGTTCCGCTTGCCGAGCAGGACCCCGCGCTGTGGGACTGGGAGATGATCAAGGAAGCCGAGGCGCTCCTCCTCGAGGCCAGCAATTTGAGGTCGATTGGCCGCTACCAGCTCGAAGGAGCGCTGCAGTCGGCCCATGTTTTTCGTCGGCGCACAGGTCGCCCCAACTGGCCGGAAGTGCTGCAGCTGTACGATGCGCTATGGGCCATCTCCGGTTCGCCAGTGGTGGCCATCAATCGCGCCCTGGCGATTGCCGAGATTCACGGCGCCGGCGCCGCTCTCAGCGCCATGCCCAGCGTATCTGCCGACGCGCGGCTCTCTGAATACCAACCTTACTGGGCGACACGCGCGGAACTGCTGGCCAAGACGCACGCCCACGACCAAGCCCGCCAAGCTTACGAAGTCGCTATCGGTCTCGAGCGCGACCCCGCCGTCCGGCGCTTTCTGCAGAAGCGCCTGTCTCGGCTGCCGCTTGGACCTCCTTGCTGACGCGCTGCCTAAAGGATGGAACCGATTTCGGGATCGATGGAGACGTGTGTGGCAGGGACGCCGTCGATCGAGAATTTGGCGCCGTCGGCTTCGGTGAAATGGAAGAAGCGGCTGATGTGGTAATCCTCGTCATAGGAAGAAAAAAGACGTTCCGTTTCCTCCGGTGAAAGTTGGAACGAGGAAAGAGAGACACGCTGGCTGAATTGGCCGGCCAGGGTGAGGTACAGGTCAACGAGTTGGCGCAGTGTCATGGAAATGGTGCGGCGACGAGTTCGGCGCTCATCAATAGCTTCGATGGAGTGTACTGCGGCCTGGGCGCCAATAAAAGAAGGTAGATGTCCGGCTTCAGCAAGATGCTTTTTCTTTCTGATGGATGGGCTCTCAGCGTCCTCGGTGTAAAGTCTTTTTCCTGTAGCCATCCGTTTGTGGGGGAACTTGGGGATTGGTAAGATAGGAGGCGGAATCGAGGAAGCCAGGAGGGCAGACGATGAGTATTGCAGTGGGACAAGCGGCGCCGGGTTTTACGTTGATGAATCAGGAGAAGAAGGAAGTGAAACTGTCGGATTTCGCGGGGAAAAAAAATGTCGTGCTGGTGTTCTATCCCCTGGACTGGAGCCCGACTTGCACGAATGAACATGCGTGCTTTGTGAATGAGATGAAGGCCTTCGAAACGCTGGACGCGGAAGTGCTCGGCGTCAGCGTAGACAGCGTCTGGTCGCACAAAGCCTATGCGGAGAAGATGGGAATCAAGTATTCGCTCTTGTCGGATTTTCAGCCGCGCGGTGCGATGAGCGAAAAGTACGGCGTCTTCCTCGCGGATAAGGGGATTACGGGACGCTCGATCGTGATCATCAATAAGGCGGGAAAGGTGGCCTGGGCGAAAGACTATGACATTCCTGTAGTGCCGGATCTAAAAGAGGTGTCGTCGGCACTCTCTCTGGTCAAGGCTGCCGTCGCATAGAAGAAGAAAGAAAGGCTTAGCGCGAAGACACGGAGTTCACAGAGAAGATGAAGCCCACGATTTGAGGTCACTTGGAGGCGGTATCGTTTCGAACGACGACGCCGCCCTTCATTACGAAGGTTACGGATTCCAGGACACGGACGTTGGAAAGCGGATCGCCGGTGACAGCAATGATGTCCGCGTAGTGACCCGTATCGAGCGTCCCGACTTTGCTAGCCCAACCGAGAAGATCGGCGGCGTTTATCGTGGCAGCCTGGATGGCGTCGATCGGCTTCATGCCCCACTCCACCATTTTTGCGAATTGCCGGGCGTTGTCGCCGTGGGGATAGACACCGGCATCGGTGGCGAAAGCCATTTTTGTGCCGGATTGCCACGCATGGCGGAAATTCTCGCGCTGCAGGCGCCCAATTTTCTTTTCCTTCTCGAGGGATTCGGGGAGCATGCCGACTTTTGCACCTTCTTGCAAGATGAAGTCGTCGTTGTAAATGTCGAAATCGAGATAGGTGCCGTGTTTTTTGGCGAGGGCGATGCCTTCGTCGTCGATCAGGCTGGAGTGCTCGATAGAATCGATTCCGGCATTAATGGCGTCCTTGATGGACTGCGTGCCGTGAGCGTGAGCGGCCACTTTGCGCCCCAACTTGTGAGCTTCTTCGACGATGGCCTGGAGTTCTTCCAAAGAGTACTGCGGCGTCCCAGGCTGGTCGCCTTTGCTGAGCACTCCGCCGGAGGCACACACCTTAATGACATCTGCACCGTACTTGATGACCTCGCGAACTTTTTCGCGCGCCGCCCACGGGCCGTCGGCGACGCCTTCCGCTCTGTTGTGATATTCGGCGGGGAGAAGATTGTTGTCGCAGTGTCCCCCGGTAATGCCCAGCGGCGGACCAGAAACCAGCATGCGCGGCCCTTCGATTTCACCAGCGTTGATGCCATCACGGACGGCGACGTCCGTGTAACCCGTGGCGCCAACGTTGCGAACGGTGGTGAATCCGGCGCGCAACGTAATCCGCGCGTTCTTGACACCGGTCACAGCCTCTCGCGGGACGGAAATGCCGAGAGCTTGGTAACCGCTCGCGGCGGGGTCGGCAGTGATGTGCGTGTGGACGTCGATCAAACCGGGAAGACAGGTTGCCGAGGAGAGGTCAATTGCAGCGATCCCTTCGGGCAATTTGCTGGAGGCGGCGGGTCCCACCGCGGTAATGGCGCCACTGTCGTCAAATACCACGATCTGATCGGAAAGCATATGGCCTCCACGGACATCGAGAAGCTTGCCGCAGCGGACAGCACCGGGCGCGGCGCTGGCGAAGGGAACAAAAAAGAGGCAGGCCATGATGGCGTACAAAGTTTTGCGCATGCGTTCTCCGTAAGTGACGAATTCGAACAAGAGAGGATATATCGCTGGGCGATATTTTGGAATTGCGTTGGCGCGGCTTCGGAAACAAGGAAGAACGATGTGCGGCTAGCGGCTAGCGGGCAGGACCGGAGAGAAGGAACGAACGTAAAGGACGAGCTGCCAGCGCTGCTCCTCCGTGAGACGTTTTTTGAAGGCGGGCATGGGTTTTCTGCCTTGGCTGATTTGGTAGAAAATCTCGCCGTCAGTAACGCTGTTCATGCGCTGGGCATCGACCAGGCTCGCGGGAGAGGGATAGTAGCTGGCGGCGTCTGGTCCGTCGCCCTTTCCGGTTTGGCCGTGGCATTGGACACATTTATCCACATAGATGGAGCGGCCAGCGGCCAAGGCTGAAGCGGAAGGCTGGATGGGATTGGGCCGGCGCTTGGCTTCTTCGGGGACTTTCCAGGGCCTATTTTCATAATAAGCAAAGACGGCGACAACGCAGAGCGTAACGAATATCAGGGCTAGAAGAAGTTTCCGTGCGCGAACCGCGTTCTGTGAATTGATGGGCATAAGAAAATTTTCGCACACGGCATTTGAGGGCGAAACAAAGAAAGACGAACCATTTCACCGAGAGCACGGAGCGCCGAAAGGGCCTGCAGAGAACGAGAAGCCGCAAAAATTGAGGGAGAGGGAAAGGATTGACGCTACCGGGGGCGGAAGATGAGCCAGAGGAGCTCGGCGTTGAAGAAGAGAATGGTCACGGCAACGATCCAGGCAACCACGACGGTGAAGCGGGAATTGGTAAATTCACCCATTTTGTTGCGGTCGCCGGTGAATTGAATCAAGGGAATAACCGCGAACGGTAACTGAAAGCTGAGCACAACCTGGCTCAGGATGAGCAGCGAGGTGACTTTGCCTTCTCCGGCGATTCCGATTACCAGAACAGCGGGGAGAATAGCAATCGAGCGCGTGATCAGCCGGCGGAGCCACGGTTTGAGACGAATCTGAAGAAAACCTTCCATGACAATCTGGCCGGCAAGAGTACCGGTCAGTGTGGAGTTCTGGCCGGAAGCGAGAAGCGCGCAGGCGAACAGGGTGCTGGCCAGGCTCACGCCGAGAACCGGGCTGAGAAGCTTGTAAGCATCCGCGATTTCGGCGACATCATGTAGGCCGCGCATATGAAACGCCGCGGCGCCGAGAATGAGGATGGCGGCGTTGATGAACAGGGCGAAGCCGAGGGCCACCGTGGAATCGAAAACAGCGTAACGCAGCGCCTCGCGGCGGTCGCGGACCGAGGTACCGAAAGCGCGCGTCTGCACGATGCTGGAGTGGAGATAAAGATTGTGCGGCATAACCGTGGCGCCGAGGATACCGATGGCGATGTACAGCATTTCGCGATTGTGCAGAATCTCAGCGCGCGGGATGAGCCCGACCAGGGCTTCTCGCCAGATGGGATGGGAGAAAAAGATTTCGTAAGCGAAACAGCCCGCGATGGTGGCAATGAGCGTGACGACGAAGGCCTCGATAATGCGGAAGCCGCGCCCCTGCAAGGCCAGAACGATCAAGACATCGAGTCCAGTGATAATCACTCCTGCGAGAAGCGGCAGCCCGAAGAGCAGCTTGAGAGCGACGGCGGAGCCAAGCACTTCCGCAAGGTCGCAAGCGGCGATAGCAATTTCGCAGACGATCCAAAGAGCGACGGCCGTACGGCGCGAGTAGTGCTCGCGGCAAGCCTGAGCCAAGTCGCGCCCCGTGGCGATGCCCAGCTTGGCCGAAAGCGCCTGCAGAAACATCGCCATGAGGTTGCTGATGAGAATGACGCTGAGAAGCGTATAGCCAAATTTCGATCCTCCGCCGATGTCGGTCGCCCAGTTGCCCGGGTCCATGTAGCCGACAGCCACGAGATAGCCCGGCCCGGCAAATGCGAGCACTTTGCGAATCCACGACGCCGTGTGGGAGATGGGAATCGAGCGATGGGCCTCGGGCAAAGAGGGCAGGCCCGCCAAGCGGAGCCTTGCGGAGGCCGGTGATTCAGCAGAGGTGGATGCCGCACCAGCGGCGGGTTCGGTTTCGAGTTGGGGAGGCAACGTGGGTGACATGATTCTTTTAACTGATATTTGGTAACTGAATTTTTGTTAACTACGGTAAAGCTCCACACTAAACTAGACTTAACAAGAGAATTTGTCAATAGGACTAAGGCGGATGGTTACCTGCCCGGGTGCTGTCGAGCAGCACCGGGACCGCTGCGGGCGAGCGCAAGAGGAACGGCCTGTGATACCTTCGAACAAGCCGTGAAACAGGAAGCCAAGTAAGAGGAGAAGACGATGGAAGAGCAGCGGCCAGTGCCAGGGCAGGTGCAGATCAAAGCCGACGAAAAAGAATTGCAGGGCCAGTATAGCAATTTGGTGATGCTTCATCACAATCTGGAAGAATTCACGCTAAATTTTATTTACATTTTCCCGAACGGCGCTCAGGGCAAGTTGCTGACCAGCGTGATCGTCAGTCCGGGACACGCAAAGCGCATCTGGCGCGCGTTGAGAGAAAATATCGAGCGCTATGAATCGCAGTTCGGGCCGATCAAAGAGGCGCCGGAGGGCAGCGGACAGCCGCCAAATGTCGGGTTCATACAGTAAAGGAGACAGTGATGGAGGAGCTTTGAGCCATCATGGCGCCGTTGACTACCGGCCCCTCGGCTGCAAGCTCACCTGCGACTTAAGGGATGGGGATCCGGTACAGATTGCGCTGGGTCGTGCTGCGAAAGAACGCGTAGACGTCAGAAATCGGACTGGGTACGGCCCTTAGGGCATCGATCCTACGTGCTCCTGGTAGGCGGGCCACGTCTTCCTCAGAAAGAAATCCGTCCGCTGAGATTGCTGGTAACGCTTGGCGCGGAGGCAAGGGAACGATGTAAGTCCGGCCCTCCGCAAACGGCAGAGCAATGGACAAGAACCTGCCACCGGGCGACCACTGCCATCTAATCCTATTGCCAATGCGGACCGGAGGCCCGCCTCCCAGCGGGAAGGCGTGAACGGCTGTCACCCCGTTGCCTGGAGGCCGAGACCATCCCAAAAGCCACCGGCCGTCCGGCGAAACAGCTCGTAGCATGAGGATGGGCTGTTCGAGTGCCTCGTGCAAATCCGTCCCATCCGGGCGAACACGATAAACAAACCCGTCGGTGCCACGGAAGAAGATTTCACCGCCGGGCCCAAATCTGGGCTGCCGACCCTCCACATTCAAGACCTGCATGGGCGGCGAGCTCCGCTCAAACGGCGTCACCCAGAGCTGCGGCTTCCCTTCGCCGTTCTCTGCCTCCAAAACCACTTGCCGACCATCTGGGGAAATGTCATAGGCGAACGTCCGGAAGCCAGACGCCAGGGGCGTGGAACGTCCGGATTCCAAATCAGTTCTGTCACATTCACGGCCCTGAATGGAGATACCTTGACGGCGATTTACGATCTAACCGCGGGTACTCCAAATGCCAATCTCTTCAGGGACGCCACTGGCACACTGACGTTTACGGGGGGAACCGGCCGATTCGAGGGCGCGAGCGGCAATGCGAATGTTACGGCCGTCTTCAGTCGCATCGGCGAAACAGCGGCCCCAATGCAAGGAGTTGCGTTTTATTTGGTCGACGGGACGCTGTCAGTACAACGCGACGATCATTGACATCCTCCACGCCATTAATGGCGTGGAGGATGTCAACAAAAGGCGCCGACGGCCCATACCAATTGCAAGCCGCCATTGCCGCCGTTCACGACGAGGCCGCCCGAGCCGAGGACACGGATTGGCCGCAGATCCTGGCGCTTTACGATCTGCTAAGCCGCCTGTCGGACAACCCTATGGTCGTGTTGAATCGCGCCGTCGCGGCGGCGATGGTGCACGGCGCGGCAAAGGGCTTGGAGCTGCTGGATGCGCTCAAAGACGATGCGCGCGTCGCGGAACATCATCGCCTGGACGCGGTGCGGGCGCATTTGCTGGAACTCGCGGGGGACCGCGAGGGTGCCGTCAAGCACTACCGGGCGGCGGCAGGCAAGACCGCGAGCCTCCCGGAGCGCAATTACCTTCTCGCGCAGGCAGCGCGCCTCTCGAGCGAACTGCGGCCAATGAACGAACGGGAATGAGACGCCCTCCCTTCCATCGCTCCGGCCTAGCGTTGCAACGTTGACCGAGCTGGTCAACTCCCGCATCGTCGGCAGACCGATAGTTGGAAGGCTGCCTCGTTAACTTCCGTCACTTGGACCGAACTATTGTTCAGCTGGCAGGCAGTGACCAGGTTTCCTAGTTGAGGCCCGTTCGAAAAAATCGTGGGTTCGTTCGTCTAGGGTAGTCCGCAAGTGAGCAATCCAGGGCATGTTCGCGCCGGGAGCCACACGATCTGTCAACGTCAGACGACGATACGGGAGCGCGGCCTCTGTTCGAATGCGGACACTCCGGTCTCGCTTACGGGCACCTTCCGATACAAAACCAGCCAGCCTCAAAGACAACCAGCCGTCGGCGCGGTCGCTTCGGTGGGTTAGGAGTGGACGCTGACGTGCTAAGGGGAATCGTATATGATCCGCGCGGCGCCCAGCCGACCTAACAGCGATGCCGCTAATCGGCGGTGTTTTCAGTTGCCACATCCGGCTCGCCGGGTCGGCAGCGGCGATGCCGTAACGGCGCTCCGATTCGAATGACGGGTCCGCATTGACTGCGACTGGAGGACTCATATGAGCACACGCTTCTCTTCTGTGATGACTATGGCACGCGCGCCCCTATTCGCTCTCGTTGTCGTTCCGCTTGCAGCTCAAAATGCCGATCGACTTGTAGGGAAGAACGTATCAATCGCGCAGACCAATTATAAAGGCCAGAGTGCGACCCAAGTTGTAGCTAAGCCCGAGGCCGCAAACGCCACGTCGTATGCCTTAGTCAAGGACGTGTCTTTTCGTGACGGCGTGATCGAAGTGGATTTGGCCGGCCAACCTGCCGCTGGTGCGTCTGCCGCCGCGCGCGGGTTTATTGGCATCGCTTTTCGCATCCAGAGCGACGGACGCTACGAGTACATTTATCTGAGACCCACGAACGGTCGAGCCGACGATCAAATCAGGCGGAATCACTCCACACAATACAGTTCGTATCCGGATTTTGACTTCGCCCAATCGCGCCAGGAGGCTCCCGAAAAGTATGAGTCGTACGTCGATTTGCAGCCCGGCGTTTGGACCAAGTACAAGATCGAGGTGGAAGGCCGTAAAGCGCGGCTCTACGTGCATGGAGCGGAGCAGCCCTGCCTGATCGTCAATGATCTCAAGCTCGATCCGCGGGACGGAGGAGTCGCCTTGTGGGTCGGACCTGGCACGGAGGGGTACTTTTCCAATCTAAAGATTACGGCCAAGTAGCCACAACGCGTTTCTCCCTTGATTGCGTTGTATTCTCTGAGAGCATCTTGGGCCCTCCGCCTCTATAGTCTCAGCGCCCAAACGGGAAATCCGGACAAAGAGGAGTCGCACCATGATCCCAGCGCAGAAAACCTTGGCCGCGGCTCTGTTTATTGCTGCCAACGCTGTATGCGAGGGCGCACAGGCGCAAATTGCTTTAGAAGTAGCCACTGGAGAAAAATCCACTGGCAAGCATCATGTATTGCTAGCGAATAAAGGTACCGCACAGTGGGGCTGGCTTGATCCCACGGAGAAACCCAAGGTCGTCGTTGATTCCGGAGACACTATCTCCATTGAGACGCTGCGCCACTCGATGGACGAGATCAAACCGGGCATTTCCATCGAGGAAATCGTGAAGCTTCGTCTCGCGAATCCCGGCGGCGGGCCCCATTCGGTGACCGGGCCGATTTACGTGAACGGAGCGGAGCCGGGCGACACGCTGGAAATCCGCATCGAGAGAATAGTCGTGAAGGAGTCCGGCTTCAATTTCAATCTCCCCGGCAAGCAGTTTCCCACAGTCGGTTTGCTGGCCTCCGAATTTCCCGAAGGCCATGTTCAGTATTTCAAACTCGACACAGAAACCCTGACAACGGAATTCAAGCCGGGGATCATCCTCCAATTGAAACCGTTCCCCGGTACCATCGCTGTCGGGCCCGACCCCGACGAGCCCAAAGAAAAAGCCGGGCCTCCGATCCACGACGCCAAAGGCCGCACCAGCACGCTGCGACCGTGGAAGAACGGGTCCAACATGGATGTGAACGAACTGCAAGTGGGCTCGACGCTGTATTTCCAGGTGTTTCAGAAAGGCGGGTTGATCTGGACCGGGGATTCCCACTGCTTGCAGGGGAACGGCGAAGTGAACCTGACCGCTCTGGAATGTTCCTATAGGGAGATTGAAATCCAACCCATCGTGCGCAAGGATCTTCACATCGATTGGCCGCGCGCGGAAACACCCACACATTGGATCTTTATGGGATTCGACGAAGACTTGAACGAAGCCATGAAGATTGCCGCACGCGAAGCAGTGAATTTCCTGGCGGAACAGAAGATAGTGCCAATGTCGCGCGAGGAAGCCTATTCACTCACTTCGATCGTCGGCGATTGCCGCGTCTCCCAGGTAGTGGATATCCGCAAGGGCGTGCACTGCATGATCCCCAAGTCGATTTTCACAAAGAAGTAGCAATTTCCCACCTAATCTCCAGCGAGGAGATCGGGTTCGGTCCCTGTCTCGGTACAGCGAACTAGATTCGGCTGAAGTTGCCAAGCCGGGTAACGTTTCCCGGAACGGGACTTGTCTGGCGTTGCCGCTCAAAGCCACTACCCTCCGTCTCTATTCTGCTCGATAAAACCGATCACCAAGCGGCTGAATTCCGCGGGCTTTTCGAGATACATCATGTGCCCGACGTCCTTGACTACCACACGGCGCGCCCTCGGTATTCCAGCTTCGATCGCGCCTGCATGGGCATGAACGTCCGGGATATCGGCGTCTCCTACGAGCACAAGTGTGGGTACGGGAATCTCGCGCAGTCTGGGCAAGGCCGGTTTTTCCGGGAGTTCAAAGTAGGCACGAGTCAAATCTTGCGGATTCGCGGAGAGCAAATCGGCCATGCGTTTCTTGGCGGCGACATTGCCTGGCGCGATTAGGTATTTGTCTTTGGACGCTTGTGAGATGGCACCCTGCACATCCCCTTTTTCCAAAGGCTTGCCCAAAACATTGCCACGATCCAGGAAATGCTGCGAATAGGGCATGCCTCCCACCACGGCACCCACAAGGACAAGCTGCTGCACGATCTCAGGATAGTCGAGAGTGAAATGAATCGATATCTCGCCACCGTGGGAACTTCCGACGATTGCTGCGCGGTTCACTTTCAGATGACGCAAGAGTGCCGCCAGGTCATCCGTCTCGAAATACCAGGAGGTTGCCGCAGAAGTGCGTCCATAGCCTCGACGGTCATATCGGATGGTGTGAAAGTGTTTGCAGAATTCGGGCCACACCTCGTCCCACGCGGCGGAATGAAGGACGCCATCGTGAAGCAGTACCACGGTTTGCGGGGACGTCCCGCATTCCTCAAAATATATTCTCGCTCCTTCGATCGAGAGGAAAGAACCGGCCCCGCTCGCTTGCATGCTCTGTGGCCAGGCCGAACAACTCCCGCACAGCCAACCTAACAGAGCCACCCGGCAAACGATTGAGGCGAAGCTGGTCATTTCTCACCTCTCCTTGAGCGTCGGACCGAATAGCCCATCGTACACGTCAAGAGATGGCTGGTCCTTAGCATTCACGCAGACGCGATACTGAGGGTCAAAGTGGCCCGAGGCTTGACCGACAACTAGGGTCGAAAACCCTGGTCGTAAATAAAATCGTGCTGAAATCAAAGAAGTTAACGTCATAGCTCCTTGCCTGACGTTGTACGATTTTCATGAAGTTTCACGGGCCGTAGGCCTAAATGACAACTTAGACGAACGAACAGAGTAATGGGGTATTTGTCAGTCCCGCAATTCTGCTGTCATTCTCAGAGCGGTTCAATGGCTGGTGACTTGCGTCCCCTTATGAGGCATTGCTGCGAATCTCATCATGCTAAAACTTCAGGGGCCCGCAAAACCGAATCCGGGTTGAGCCGTCTAGGATCATGTATGCGAAACCCCTTCACCGCGCTCCTGCTGGCAACCGTGGTCTTTGCACCAACTTCCAAACCTGAAATTCCGCCCAACGATGCGGTACGCATTCGGGAGTTCTATCGCCTGGCCGCTCAGCTTCAGGACGCTGTTTGGCCCGGCTGGAGTGGTACCCCTGCGCCGCTCCTACTTGTCGCACAGAACGCTGAGTTCCTTACTCATCATCCATCTCCGCCCAAAGACTTTCAGAAGATCGGTGACGACCTCTATGCCCGTCCCCGTCAGTTCCCCACTGCCCTCCAGGCGACCTTTCCTGCGTTCGGTCCGCCTTCAATCATTGTGATCGGCGAGCCCGAAAACACGGAAGCCAAGACCAGCACACCTTGGGTCTTCACGGTTATGCACGAACACTTTCATCAGTTGCAGGACGGCAGGCCCGGCCTCTATCAAGCTGTGGGCGGTCTCGACCTGGCTCATGGAGACAACACGGGGATGTGGATGCTAAATTATCCGTTCCCTTACGATAATCCTGAGCTCGGAAAATTGTTCCCCCATCTACGCGATCTATTGCTAACAGCGCTAAACGAGCCCGACCTCAAGGAATTCAAAGCTCTTGCCCGTCAGTACCTCATGGCGCGCAAAGAGTTCTTCGCGCAGCTCTCGCCTGACGATCGCAAATATCTGAGTTTCCAGCTATGGAAGGAAGGGATCGCGCGCTATGTTCAGATCAAGTCTGCCGAAGCGGCGGCAAATTACCAGCCAACGCCGGAGTACGCAGCTCTTCCGGATTACGAAACATTCCAGAGCTATGCGCGGGAGGCTCGGTCCGATACTCTTAGTGAATTGAAAAGAGCCGATCTCGCCATCTGGAAGCGGGTTGTGGTCTATTCGTTGGGCGCCTCGGAAGGCTTGCTCCTCGACCGCCTACATCCCGAATGGAAACAGCGATACTTCTCGCGGCTCTTCACGCTTGATCCATACTTTGAATACTGATCTCAGAACTTCCTTGGTGGCTTCCCAGACTGAGCATCGGAGAGCGGGTAAGATTCATCGACGCCACCACCGAGCACTCTAACGATGCCCGCCATCGACGTAAACCCGACGATTACAGTCGTGGCGATTTCCGTCGGCGAGAAAGTTCCTGAGACGCTCCGTGCCCACCCGAGTAGGTACAACCAAATTGCAGTCATCACCGGCAGCCAGAAGACCAAGCACGGCAGAGCTGCCCATTTCAATAAAGGCGAGCGCCGCCGCGACGATCTCGATCGTATTCTGTCCAAGGAGCAGGGTCATTCCATCCCCGGGCTTTGTGACATCAGTCATGGATGCCGTACGGCGCGAGATATCGGCACCGCCTCCGATTCCGTTTCCGTGGAAGCGCGCCCTGCCAGGACTGTGCGCCGCAGGCCCCGCCCTTGTGTGGGTCTTTATAGCAGGCATCGTGTTGTTCCGGGGAACCGCACCTCAGCCACTTCCGGCTGAGCTGCTGTCATGCGTTGGGGCTGATTTTCAGGGTTGGAAGAATGTTGGCGCGAGTTGGATCGCTCTCGCGTTGGTCTTGAGTTTCACTTCGGTGGGACTCTCCTGGCACTTCGGCTCCGGCCAATCGTGATAAGGGCGGGCTCAGTAACGCCTGGGCGAACAGCCGTCATGCCGGGCTAACTCTCAATAAAACGGCATTCGAGGCGATCGGAGCGCGAGCCGCGCTCCGTGGCACCACTTTTCTTCGAACGGGCATTTGGTTCGGTGACCAGCGGATTCACCAATAGCTATCTCGGACGCACTGATGTTGCGTTATAGCCTGTCGCTATCAACATAGTCACGCTCTTGCCGCGAGCGTGAGGGGAAAAGAAGCGGATTACCTCATCATCGTAAAACGTTAAACCCGTGGCACTCAATCGTTGGGAGTACGCGGCAAGATACAGCTTGCCGCTCAAGATGCCAGCCTCGAGTTGCACCGCCCGGTATCCGCGATTGCCGAATCGCTGCAAAATCATTTCCAAGTCCGTCAGGAAGAAGATGTCCGCGGCGGCGTCGGCTGGCAACTGTTGGTCCAGACCCAGATGACCAGCCTGAGCGCGAAAGTTTCCTGGTTTCAGGCATTCGAGCACATGCCCGTCATGGTGGAAGGCGTAGGCTCCGGATTCGAGACCTTCGACGGCGTTCACAATTAGGTAGACGTCGTTCAGATGTGCCCCTTGTGTATCCAGGAAGTCCGCTGGGATACCACGGGTAGCACGGTCCAGCAGGGTGGAGAGCTGAGGTAGGCTGATAGGCACTTGCGCAAATTTGCGCGCGGAGCCGCGTCGCAGGATGACTTGTTCGATCGGATCACGAGGCATTTCCGCATCCGAATAAGGATGGAGCGGAACGGTAGGTCCCGTTGTCGGCGGCAGTTTTGCCAGCGGCGCGTGACCGCGCCAAGTCTCAACCTCGGCAGCCGACTGGAGCGAAGAGGCAGTGTGAATTTCGTGCATGGCTGGGTAGACAGTCTCGTTTCGAGAGAGCGGAACACTTTCCCAATGGACGGGGGAGAGCTCGGAAGGTAATTGCCGCGCTAAAGCCGCGACATGGCCAAGGGCTACGAGAGAAAAGACCACCTCACGATCCGCATCGACATCGAGCAGCCGGTTCACATTTGCGTCCACGAATCCGCAGATCACCTTGGCAGGTATTCCAAGAGCGGTGGCGACGGCTAGCAGATTGGCCAGAAGAGTGCCGTTATCCCAACCAAAGTGGCGATAAGTTCGGGCCTGATATTTCCACGCGTTGCGCCAGTACGTGCACGTACAAATGATGACGAGCGGAGCGTGCATAACTGCTGTTTCGCTCCCGGTAGCCTCACCCAGTGCACTGCGATAGTCTCCAGTTCGTAGTCTGCGCAGGGCGAACTCTGCCGGCGAAAAGTGATACATGCCTGCTTCCAAATCGACAAGATTTCCACAAACAACATAGAGCTCGACTTCGTAGAGGGCACCGGTGCATGCTGCGGCGCGAAAATGAATATCACCGCTCGGATACTTCCGATGTGGAGTGATGCCAGCGGTTAGATACAGCAGTTGGGCCAGCGCCTCGAGGTCTGGTACAGCACTAGAGTCCGCGTGGATGCTCTCGGCGATCGCGGAAAGGGCAGCCACGCCTGTTTGGCGTGCCTCTCGCGGCAACGCCAATGGCTCCAGGGCGGTATAAGCCTTGAATGGCAAGGGTTGATTAGTCCAATCCAAGAAATGCGGATTGTTATGAATGCTCGCGTAGGAATGCTTCGTAGCGTTGTGGTATTTCCAAGCGGCTTCGAGATTTCTGTTGAGGGTCATTGGTGAGCGTCAAAGTACGACACTTCTCCAGAGCACACGATTGTCGCACCTTGTCGCTTGCGGTGCTTAAGCAGGCTCCTTAGGCTTCACGCAGGGTCCACGTTCGAAAATCTGGATCCTTCAGGAGCCTCACAATGAAACGCATCCTTATTCTGTTGATCATCATTGGTTTGGTCGCTCTAGGCGCAAAGGCCCAGACCGTCACCGGCACCGGTGTTATGGCTGGACCGTTCGTCGCGAATTGCGACCAGGGCCAGTCGCTCAATGGTACCCTCTCCAGACTGGCCAAGCACTCGCCGGCCACCGTTTTGGTGAGCGGGACCTGCACCGAATTCGTGCAAATCAACGGATTCGAGGGCCGCACTCTCAAAGGCCTGCCGGGCGCCACTCTACAGCAGCCCATCACGGATCCAGGCAACGGCCTCCTTATTCAGGTCTTATCGATCGAGGCTTCGCGCAGCATCCATCGATGGGTTCGCTACCCCGGTTGGGCGAGCGCAGGACCGTTACGGCGACCGTCTCCGCTGGTAGTACTCCCAACGCTCTTGCGGTCAATCCGGTGACCAACAAAAACAGCGCCGTTTAGGAGAAACGAGCCGTGAAGAACGATGCCATGCGAAGTAAGGAAGAAGCTCACGAACTCGTTCGGCGGTTGGAACAATTCTACGGTGAGCCGGTTCTCCCGCTTGGGAACTTTTGCCATGCTATCGAACTCTGGATGGACTGCATCGTCAAGAACAATACGGATCCGGCGCTCAATCGAGACGGTATAAAGCATGGTTCCATATACTTTGAGTTTCTGAACTTGATGAGGATCGACATCAGGAAATCAAACCTCCTGGGCCGGTTGCTCTTTGCCAAAGAACCTCTACGCACCCAAATGTGTCCAACCCATAAGGGACACTTCAACGCAGAGGCCATGTTTTTCGAGAAATGCGCCCTGTTGTGCGATGGGACCGGGTGGCTGCGAGAACGCCCGCAAGATGGAGGATACACCGGAATCCAAATCGTTGAGGTGGAGGGAAGAACGGAAGACGGAAAACTGAAATGCAAGGATCCGGAGACTGGAAAATGGGAAACCGTGGAATAGCCGGGCCACGGGGAGGGTGTTCATGCTTCGTCAGTCTGTGATTCCCTGGGAGACGAGGTACGCCGCGAATTCTCAAATGATGGCATAGAGGTATAGACGGTGCCCGAATGACTGTGTTGCAAGAACAAAGTCGCAGAGACCGTTTAGGTCGTGCTTATGAGTCGCTAAGGGTCTGTGCTGTGGCGATGCCTTTGGCGAGCGCTTTTTCGTTCGGGAGGAAATGGCCCTCTCGTTGATCAACGGGAGAGCGATCCCCGCTCCACCCTGGAAATTCACTGACGACACGATGATGGCTATCTCATTGTTTCCACAGTGGAGGAGCACGGGGAGATCGATCAAGACCACCTGGCCACTAGTTTTGCAACGAATTACCTCCGACGTGAGTTTGTGACCCTGCCGGGGTCCCCGCTTCTCGGGCAATAGCCCGAAGAGACCATCTCGCTGAAAGTCAGCTTCCGCTTGATAGTAGGTTGGGCGTGAAAAGCCGAATGCTGTAGCGGACTGAGTGACTGCCTGCTTGTCGACTGTGACGCGGCGAAGCAGGCGAAGCATCTCGTACTTGACTTGCACGGTGTCGTCGCGATCGAAGAAATTGCCAGTTTGGAAAAGGGGTCTGTCACGACGTTCGGATGCGGATTGAGCGTGCCGTGTCGCTTGAGGGCATCCTTTTCCGGAAGCCAAGATGGTAACGGGATCTTCCGCAGCCAGATCGGTCCAGCTCAGCGGAATCTCACACTGGCGGCCTTTCTCGTCGAGGAAACAGACTCTCTGTTCACCGCTGTATTCTTTGCGGGCAAAAGCTTCAAACTCGCGGCCACAGAGCGGATGAAAGGGATGCGTGATACGAAATTTCTCGGATTGTGTTCGACGAACGGGTGTAGCCGCAACAGCGTTCATTCACCGGTTCGGGATGCGGGTGAACAGACTTCTGGCTGAAGCAGATGTGCTAAGACCGTCAGCTGTACTGCGACACCCATTCAGTAAAGCTGGGCAGTTTCTCAATTTCGTCCCGCGTCAACCGTTTGCCTGATGTATGCACGATAGTTCCTGTGATGTACTCTCCTCGTCGGCAATCACAACTGTGAGTATAGCCGACACTCAGTGTGCCTTCCGTCGAATAAGTCACGGTGACGTTGCCGACCGTCTTTTCCCACATGTCAAGGATACGTTCTCCGGGCCAAACAACTCTCCACTTGTCCACCTCATTCAGTTTCACTTTTTCAACTGTCCACCCAAAACTCTGGTTGTTCATTTCTTTGCAATAAGAATCGGCACTCTGTTCGTCGGGGAAACCGGAAGCGTCTTCGTATTCAGTTATGACCGGCGTAAACTCGCTCAGCTTCATTCCCTTTTTCATGTTCACGTTCTCCTACCGCTCGGAATTGCTCTGTCGGCCCAGCGCGTAAGCAGTGGCTTGGGAAAGCGAACAGATTTGCTGTATGACCGTCCGCGCTTGTTCATCGGACATAGCCGCGATGTTGACGGCAGCTCTAGGCTCATCAGGCTTGACTAGCGAGCCTATGATGCTTAGGTAGTCGTTTTTCAAAGAGCCGTCCGGGAAATCGTCGTGCCAAATGCTTCCAAACTCAGTGTCGTACACGCCCCTCAACTTCTCTCGGGGTGCGCAGGAACTGTTGGCCAAATAACGAACTGCCCTGCGAAGGCTTTCTGCGGAGCGTGCTAGATGTTCTTTCAATGTGGGCCTTATCTTGAAAGGTACTTAACCTGTGGACGCACAGACTTCCAACTTTAGTTCCCTTGTGGTAACAATCTCACGATGCGCGTCATCAAGCTAGCTTTATCTCAAGTTGTTCAATATCGGACGGTCTTGGCGACGTGACTTAGAGTAGCGTTCCAAAGTGAAAAAGAGAGAACTGACGCCAGAACAGCTAGTCTCCGTCCCCTGTCCGACGTGTGGCGTCCCTGCCGGGGAACGTTGCGTGTTGCATTCAGGTATGCCGCGCTCAGAACCACACGTAGACCGTAAGTTTGCCGCTGTTGACGCCATCCAAGGGAAATGAATTTTCGTCGCCACGTTCACTGCACCGTCTCTGCCGCGCTGCAGACCCAGTATCGCGCCGTCTCGCGGTCAACGCCGAACGTCTCCATGTGAGTCTGGATGGCCTTGTCCACCCAGAGCTTCGCCGCTTCCCACATGGCGTCTTCCTTTTTGCAAAGTTCAATGTCTTGCTTTGCTGCGTCTTCGGCGGGAAAAACGTCAACCAATCGTTCGCCACGGGTCAATCACGATGAAGGCAGGGCCAGCAGGCTCTATGCGGTATTCGTACCGGGTGACGGAGCCTCTGTGGGAGCCTCTGAACGGGGTTGCTGGCAGTACGTGGTTTTGTTTCATCTTGCCGGGTTCACGGGTCTGCGGTCTGGCGAACTCTGCGGGCTACGTGTTGAAGACGTGAAGTTAGAGCATGGTGTGATTGAGGTGCGTCGTTCTGTCTGGAATGGCTTGGAGGGCGAAACGAAGACACGCGCAGGGAAACGGAACGTCTTCATTGACTCCGTCACCGTGCGATTGCTTCGTAACTTCCTTGCTGGCCGTCAGACTGGCCGGGTTTTTCAATCACAGGCAGGCACACCACTGGAAAATCGAGACATTTGCAGACGAGTTCTCACGCCAATCTGCGAACGTCTGGGAATTGTTCCGGGCGGTATGCACGCTTTCAGGCATGGCCGCGTCAGTCATATGCAGTCGAGTATGGTGCCGGGTGACTTTGTGATGAGTCAGGTTGGTCATTCCAGTCTGCGCGTCACAAGCAACTACACCCATTTTGAGCACAACAAGAAGCGAGAAATGGCAGAGCGATTGCTGTCTTGTACTCAAAACGGAAGTTTGTACTCAATTGCGAATTAGCCTAAGACGCTGTAAACTAAGCGAGTTGTAGCATTTTCCTGATGCAATTTTTGAGGGCCTGTAGCTCAGGTGGCTAGAGCGCGCCCCTGATAAGGGCGAGGTCGGTGGTTCAAGTCCACCCAGGCCCACCATTCAAATCACCAGTAAATACGCGGCTATTCTCACTTTTCCTCTCGCGGGGAATATTTCTCAAAAACCCAATTTGCCAACTATTTGCCAACTTTAGGATTGGCCGGATGGCACTACACTCAGGGCGTTAAGACCCTTCGGGTGAAGGCCAAACGGCTGGCATCGATCGGGCTATGTAGAGAACGCTGCCCTTTCACGTCGAAGGGCATGCAAGGCTGTGCAAGATACTGCAAGGCTGTGGAAGGAGCGGGAAGTCATTTTCAGCCAGTTTGCGGGGCATGCTTCAGTTGGTTAGAACGCCCACCTGTCACGCACGAGGTTGCGGGATCAGGTCCCGCCGCGCAGACGAGGTCGCAATAGACCTCATCCGCAAGCGGTGTTTGCGCGCGGAGGAAACGTTTCGTGCTTAGTCCGAGCGTCATCCAGACACCAGTCATGCCCGAAATGCCGGGTAGAACTCGAACTGATAAAGGACGAGGTCGGTGGTTCACGCCCACGTGTCCACCATTTATCTCCAGTTGGTTAGTGAGAGTTGTTCCAAAAAAGCTCAACCCACAATCCAACCCACATTTACCGGAGTTCACCGCACCGACGGCGTAGAAGCGAATCACCGGTCGGCTCGCGGCGCAGATTGTTTTGGTGATCCTCTGCGCCATCGCCGAAGACTGGCGGCGGTTTGCTAAATCTACCTGCCCTGTTCGTACTCACCACGTTTCATCTGTTTTGAATGACTTGACACGCTGTCAGTTGCACTGAATCATCCCATTTGCAAGCTACAGTGCACCAAGAGTGCACCAAGAAAGGCTTTCGCACCTATCTCGACGGTCGCCGGCGTGGCCACGAAGACCCTGTGGCGCGTGACGTCGGCCAACAGTTTCTCATAACCCAATCAGTCAAGGAGGATCTAATATGTCTCATGCGGAATCCGCTGCGACCTACGCCGAAGCGCACGAGCAGGTCGAGCAACGATGGCGAACCGCATTTGAGAGCTCAACGACGACCCGGAGCACCTGTGGCAACCCGCCGCTGATTGAGTCGGGCCACTGACCACGAACTCGCAATACTCGAATTGGTGTGTTGGATCATGATCGCTTCTCCTGTTACTTCGACGTGTCCTGTCTCAAAGAGAAGGGGTGTGCTGCTCCTCTTTTCGTTAGCAGCACTAGTTGCAACGCCAGCGTGGGCGCAAACGCAGCTTGGGACGCTGTTCGGTACCGTCACAGATACCAGCGGAGCTGTTGTTCCCGGAGCCGATGTTTCGGTCGAGAACGTAACCACAGGATTGAAACGGGATGGGCGCACCGACAAAACGGGCGAATATCAGTTGGTGGGCTTGCCAACCGGAAGGTATACGCTTCGCGTTCAGAAAGAAGGATTCCAGACCGAGGTTCGCGAAGGAATTGCCCTGAGCCCAGGTGCCGCAATCGGGATCAATCTGTCCCTGGTTGTGGGGAAGCTATCCGTCCACGTGACGGTCGAGGCGGGTGTTCCAGGCCTCGACACGCCTAACACCGTCGAAGGAATGATTGCGGAACGCAGCTTAACTGCGCTTCCTCTAGACGGCCGTGATCTGTTCAAAGCCGCAATCCTGGTCCCGGGAGTTGCCCCCACACCTAGCAGTGCTCCTTCGTTGTTGTCGAACGGGAAGGCGGGACAAGTGTCCGTTAACGGTATGCGCCCGAGCTGGACGAATGTTCTCATCGATGGCATGGACGCCAATGATCCCGTGTTTGGCTATTCGCCTGGCGGCGCTTCTGGGCTTTTTCTTGGACTGGATGATTTCGTTGAGGTACGAATCTTAACCCAGACTTTTGGCAGCGAGTACGGTACATCTTCCGGTGGCGTCATCGAGGCAATCACCAAATCTGGCAGCAATCAATTTCACGGATCATTGTTTGAATTGCATCGCGATGCTGCGTTCGATGCAAAGAATTATTTCGATCTAAGCAGCCGGCCCATCCCGCCATTCGTGCGCAACCAATTCGGAGCCAGTATAGGTGGGCCGGTGACGCGCGATCGCACCTTCTTTTTTGTCAGCTATGAAGGCTTCCGCGAAGTGCAGGCATCCACGGCCATTGCGACCGTCCCGGACGCGCTGGCGCATCAGGGATTGCTGCCGGCCGCCAATGATCCGAGCGCCTGCACGCCTGCCTCACCCGGTGGTTGCTTCTCGGTTGCAATTGATCCGCGCATACAACCGTTCCTTGCTTTACTTCCTCCTTCGAATGGCGCTGACAATGGGGATGGAACCGGCGACCTCATCACAGCCGATAAGGGTTCCACGTACGAACAACACGGCATGGTTCGCGTGGACCACAATTTCTCCAGCACGCATTCGCTGTTCGCGCGTTACGTTGTGGATGACAGCTCTTCCCTAGTGCCTTATTTCGGAACGCCGCCCGGAACGTATGTCCCGGGGTTTCCGGGGAACCATGACGCGAGGAATCAGTATTTTACTGTCCAGGACCGCCGGAACCTCGGGAGAGAGCTGTTCAACGAGCTGCGGTTCGGTGTCAACCGCACGACCGCGTCGACACTAACCATCGATACACATCATGGTCTCTCCATTTCTCTGGTGCCCAACCGACAGTTCGGAATGCTCAACATTGCGGGTGTGAGCTTGATTGGCAACAGCCCGGGAACGCCCTTAGGCGATTTTTCGACGGTCTATCAAGTCCAGGACCAACTCGCGCGTAACCGCGGCCGTCACAGTCTGAAATTCGGGGGTGAGTTTCGGAGGATCCAGTCGAATGGCCCACTAGATTTTGTGGTGAATGGGTTGTATACGTTCCAAGATCTGAGTCCCTTCGGGTTTCCCGCCCACAGCAACAATCCTGCCCTCGAATTCTTCCTGCAGGCGCTGGCTTTGTCGTACGTTGGTGCTAATCCTTCCATGTCCAATTCCGACCGGGGCTACCGGCAGAACGTAGTTTCGGGGTTTGTAGAGGATTCCGTGCGAGTCACGAGCCGTCTGACTTTGAATGCCGGATTGCGGTATGACTTCTATTCCAATCCAAGCGAAGTGAACGGGCGTCTCTCGGTGATTCGGAACCCAGTAACGGACTCTGCACCGACCGTCGGAAAGGTATTTGCCGGGACACCCGCGAATCTGCTTTCACCTCAGGCTGGTTTCGCATGGAACATTTTCAGCGATGGCAAGACCGTACTGCGGGGCGGAACCGGCATCTTCCGCGATCAGTTCCCCGTAATCCTGTTCGGTGCAGACCGGTTTTTGCCGCCTTTTTTCGGCATCAATTCTTATATCTTCCCCAGTTTTCTCGACCCGCAGAATGCTGTTCTAACACAGCCGATATACGCCATCGAGACGACGTACCATCCGAAGTTCCCTTACGCGCTGCAATACAATCTCAACCTGGAGCGCGAAGTCGCGCCAGGCACGATTCTGAGTGCCGGATACTTTGGCGCGCGCGGCAATCATCTCACCCGGGAAGGAGAACAAAACCCTTTCGAACCAGCTTTGGGGCACCGCTACAATCCAAACTTACCTTCGCCGCTGCAGGCTGTGCTGACCGACGCACAATCTTTCTACAATTCCTTCCAGCTGTCCGTCTCGAACCATTCCGGTAAGAACCTTTCTTGGGAGGCGTCCTACACGTTGGCCCACTCCGTCGATGACGCTTCGAATAGCTTTCTCTTCGAAGCCGTAAATGAACCGCCTGGGTCTCAGAACATCTTTGATCGCAAGGGAAGCCGAGGACGCTCTGGCTTCGATATCCGGCACAATTTTGTCGGACACGTGGTTTACGAACTCCCGTTTGGACACGGGAGTTGGCTCGGCGGCTGGGAGATTTCCGGTATCGCCAGCGTTCACAGCAACGTGCCATTTACTCCCGTGCTCGCTTTTGACAACGCAGACTCACAGTCGCTAACGATTACCGAAAGACCCAACCTCGCCGGAAATCCGTACGTCGGCGTTTGTCCGGACGGCGCCAGGGTAGGCAGTCCGACCTGCTGGTTTAATCCAGGCGCATTTGCATTGCCGCCTCCCGGTCAGTTTGGCACTGCCGGACGCAATATTCTGCGCGGCCCGGGCTTTGCGCAATTCGATCTGGCGGTGCAGAAGAGTTTCTCGCTGACGGAGGGCCTGAAAATCATGTTACGCGCCGATGCGTTCAATCTTCTGAATCATCCGAATTTCGCCGTCCCAAGCAACACACAAAGCCCTCTTACGCTCGGGGGCAACGGAGACGCCATTTTCAAGAATGGAGCCGCGGACTTCGCCGATAACGTGGGTCGGATATTCTCGACGGTCGACGCTGCGCGTCAGATTCAACTAGGGGTTCGCTTCGTTTTCTAAGGGCATTTACGCTTGGAAATTAGACGGCAAAACGCACATTCCCTGGTGACCAACGGCAGCTGGAATTGAAATTTGTCGACGCCAACGTTGACCTGCCCATGACGGTCAGTTAGCTCCCATCCGCCCGAGTTCAACATTCCTCGCGTCCCATCGGTCGGCCCAAATATCTTCGGGAACGACTCGACACACTTCTTTCGCCAACGCGCCTTTGGCGCAATGAGTGCTTCAAGGGAGTCCACCAGCTTCTCTCGCGGCAGCAGCGGGCCGCTCATCCAGGAAGAGACCAATGCCATCCGTCTTTTCTTCTCGTCGCGTCTGGTCGTCCACAATCGAGTTGCTTGTTGTTAATCTTTGAGTTCCATCGAGGCCTCCGCTGGCTCAGCGCTCCATAGCATATAAGTACGACTTTTCGTCTCTTTAGCGTGCATCTAGCGCGTCATTCAAAAAGAATTTTGGCCATCATCCCTTTGTCCTCATGACTCAGTAGGTGACAGTGGAATACCGAGACGCCACGAATGATCGGATCCGTGAAATCCATGATTAGATCGAGTGATTCATTTGGTGCGAGATTGACTGTATCCATCCATTCAGGCCTGCGCAGGGGCGTTCCCGCCCGTTCGTAGACAAGAAAATGAACCTGATGGATGTGAAACGGATGAATCTCGTTTGTTGCGTTCGTAACACGCCAATGAGCGTAGGTCCCTACCTTCACTCGAGTCATAGGCTCCTCGTCTGGAGCAAACTTCCGGTCGTTGATGTAAAATCCATGCCTGTCCTCGCTAAACTTCACAGTAAAGTCGGGGGCACTCCTCTCCAACCGATCTCGGGTGCGATTTGATAATGGCTTGTATATGGCTTTGTCGAATGGGCCTGCTTGGACGGAATGGGTCGGAGCCGATTCCTTTGCATTAGTTTCAAGATCGGCCAGGACCATGTTCGGGTTCGGATCTCCATCAGCGCCCGTATTGACACACAAGCTACGCAGCGATGTTGTCGAGCCCGGCTTTGGGCCTTCGACGATGACCTCAGCTCGACCACCCGGGGCAAGCAGCACATGGCGAAGTTCTTCGGTATGCCGATTGGGGTCGTGATATGTGAGAGGCATGCCATCGAGCGCCACGACGGTCATCGATACAGAATCCAACTCCAAGTCTGCATATAGATCCGGAGAAGCATTCACGATGCGCCAAAACTGCTTCTCCCCGGAAGCTATGGCGATTTTTGGTCGCACAACGCCATTGACGGTAAACACTCGGGTCGCTTCACCGGTTGCTGCGCCACAGCTATACGGTGCAAGTTGCACAGCGCTCTTCAGGATCGTCGATGAAGAGTCACCCTGTTCAAGTTCAGCGTCTCGAAGGATTAGAATCCTCTCCCTCATAGTCTTGATCTCGGGAAAGTACCGATCCATTCCGTCGATTACGATTGCGCCCGACATTCCATCGAGATTCTGCCGATAACTCTCTCCATGAGGATGTGGGTGATACCAGTACAATCCGGGAGGCTGATCCGCAGGAATGTCCACCGTGTAGTGCAGCGATTCACCCGGCATGGCGATCATGGTCAGAACATCATCCCCGGGAGCATTTGGCGTTACATGCAAACCATGGAAATGAAGGTTCGTCATGTTCATGCAGGGGCCGCCCACGCAGACCTCGGAAGAACTCTTGGACATCTGGTTGACATATTCCACTTGAATCGCTCCGCCAGGCACCGCCCGTACAACGGGAGGAACTCTATGTCCTTCAAAGACAAACGCTCCCTTACCTGTTGCCGGATCGTTGATAGCCTGAAGCTCGAATGAAGTCACAACCTGTGGCGGGTCGGACAACAGTGTGCCGATGGGTGGATGAATGGATTGGCCGTTTGCATTTGCGGTCAAAATGATTGAGATTCCGGCCATTAACCCTATCTCATGTATGGCTCTCAAACTGTGTTTAGCGATCATGGTCTTGTCTTTTCCCCAAAAGAACATAGCGCTGTGCCTCCGATCCTCCACTCCGATGCATGGCCCTTTGCTGTTGTTCCACTGTTACTTGAGAAACCATTCAACCAGTCGTTCCAGAGTCGCTTTGCCTTTCGCCAGGCTCACTTCTGATTCCTGACGATCTCGATTCCACGCGTTGTCAACAATCACGCTCCGAAGATCTCGAACACCTACAAGCTGCAACCAAAAGTCCAGATAGGTTGCTTGGTAGTCGAATCGCGAGGGCGGTATAGGAGTACCCTCCAGGAAACGCGAACCGCGCGTATAGACGACGATTGCCTTTTCCACGTCCAGTAGAGGGCCGTACTGTTTGCCGTCGTAGGTAAACAGATAGTTCCGCTGCGCTACGAGATCAATCAATTGTTTGAGCTTGTAAGGTAGACCAAAGTTCCACATAGGAGTCCCTAAGACGATTCGATCGGCGTTCTGAAATCGTTGGATCAACGATTGAATTCGCTCCCACACGTTGGACTCCGCCTCAGTCATCGTTTCGTGCTTCACAGCTTTGTACTTCGCTCCAATTGCCTCGTAGTCGAACTCCGGTAGCCGTTCATGCCAGACGTTCAACGTATCTACAACTATCGAGTCGTTGTCGGATTGGCACGCCTCGATGAATGATTTAGTGAGGTTAATCGAATCGGAAGATTCGCCTCTTGGTGACGACTGGATTTCGAGGAGTTTCACTTGGCCCTCCGGGTGTGCGGATTCCTTGGGGAGTCCGAGCTACTTCGAGGCCGCACGTGCGGCACTCTCGATTACATCTGCAACCTCCTTGGGATGCGAGACGTAGACGCAGTGGCTGGCACCTGCGACTTCAATCGTGTGGCTACTAGCGCGCTTCGCATACCAACGTTCCAAGTCCGGGTTAATGGTTCGATCGCTTCCTGCCACTACCATCCAGCTCGGTTTGCTTCTCCAGGCAGCCGTGGTGATCGTCGCTGAGAAATTATCCGCAAAGTTGAGCACCTGTGAGCGCGCCATGAGTGCGGCCCGGTCAGCGGGAAGGTCAGCTGCGAACAATTCATGGAATTGCGTCGGGTCAATATAGGTGAAACCGTCCGACGTTTTCTTTATGGCGCCTGATTTGGCGAGGTCGCTCGGAAAGCGCTCTCCGTCCTCTGACTCTTTCTCGCCGGAATCCGGCATGTGAGCCGCGACGTACACCAATCCGGTAACCGATGGATCCGTGCCCGCTTCCGTAATTACGGCTCCCCCATAACTATGAGCGACAAGAATGCACGGCCCACTTTGAAGAGCAAGTGTGCGCTTCGTAGCGGCCACGTCTTCTTTAAAGGACGTCTCAGGCTCTTGGACGATGCTGACGTTGTAACCATCTTTGATAAGAATGTCGTAGACGCCTTTCCAGCCGGAACCATCTGCCCAAGCTCCATGCACCAGAACAATATTCTTGACGACACGCTCGGGTCTACGCGCTGAAAGCACGCCGCAAGTCAACAGCAATAAAAGGACGCAAACGGACTGGCAAATTCCTCGCACTGCTCGCATAGGCTTCATCGGATTACTCATTTGTCGCTCCTTTTGTTACGCATCAGCGCTGCACGTTTGTCACGGATAGCCGTTGATGCCAGACGTTCAACTTATCCACCACAATTATCGAGGCGTTGTCGGATTTGCACGCCTCGATGAATGATCTGGTGCGGGCGGCTTTGATTTCCTGCTCCCACGTTTGGTCGGCAATATGACAAGTGCAATCGAGTGACCAATGCGATGGCGCTGAATTCACTGCCCTTGCCGCGGAAGAGCATGCCGAAAATTCTGAAGTGCTGAAATTTCACAGAGAACGAATCAGAACGCTAAGGAGGTCAGGATCATACCGGCATGAGGAACGTTCGCTTTTGTGCTGCTTGTCTATCTGGGTTGACCCCCTAAGTGGCACAAAACTTTAGGCACAGTCCCGGCTTGCGTGGCTCGCTAACTTTTCAGGTACCACGGCGCGTTGATCACAATGATGCGCTGGTTGCCCTTCAGATACAGCAATGCTTTGAGCACCGACCCACGTTGATTGTGCAAGAATTGAAGGAACCAGTGCCGTTCGACCATCTCCGGAATCATCACAGCGATCTGGCGTCGAGGGTTTGGTCGGCCCACGCGTCGGTACAGTTCTGCACGTGTAATGGTTAGAGATTTATGAGAAGACCAGATACCCTCCAAATTTCGCGAAATTAATTCCGTCACGATTACACGACAGCTTTTAAGGCAAGTCCAGAGAAGGATGGCCATTCGGCCCACAGACGGGGGAGGCACGCCGCGCGATCGATGAGGGTCAAAAAGCGGCGATTGGTTCTCAATTGCCAGTGAGTCGGCGCGCGAGTGCCATGCCAAGGTGTCTCAATCGACCTCTAGAGACACCTTTGGTCCATCGATGCCCGTGCTCACGAGGCAGGCTTCAGGGGCCACCAAGAACTGTCTCAAAATATGGCTTCACTCCAGGGACTCGCGAACCGTAGGTATCCCGAATCACAAATTCTATGATCGGAGGGTTTGCGGAAGTGCTTGAAAACTACGAATCTTTGGCTACAGAGTCCTGCAACGTACCCAATCTGTTGATCGTAGCATTCCGAATTAAGTTCCTATGCAGCGAGGTTTACCGTGTACTGAGCGTTCGTCGATGGCGAACTTGAAATTCCGAAGCATCGGCTCGCGGTGTTCGTGATCGGTCCTGACGCTCGTGTCAGGACGAACGTGGCTTTGAGGCGCGCGCGAAGGAGACAGATGCTTCGGAGGTGAGATACAGAAAGGTGAAGGTTTCCTGCAAGTACAGGCGGACGTGCGTGTCGGTGTGGCTCATATAGCCGATGGAAGTGTCTTGGCCAACATGAAGCTCGAGGTCGCCGCCGCGGGTTGTGACCACGAAGGCCCCGTCAATCGCGGGCGCCCAAATGATTTTGCCTTCGACGAGGCGCTTGACGTGTTCCAGGACCGGATAGCCGTAATCACTGGTTTCGGCAAGCTCGGTGTAGGCGTCGGCGCTGAGGAGGATGGAATAGGGGCCGTTGACGCCCACCAGACGCAACTGACTTTGAGCCTCCGCAAAGGCTTCCGGGTATTTCCGGACATCGGCAGGGAGAGATTTTTGCGGATTGCTGGTGCCCTGGCGGACGCCGACGATTCCGGCGGCGTCGTAGCCTTCAAAAATCGCACGGTCTTCGGCGAAGGCGAGCTTGCGCGCGGCGTCTTTCGCGGGCTGCCAGTCGGAATTATTGGCGCCGCGTTCCACGTCGTCAATCATCAGGCGCTCAAGATCGAATGGGACACGCAGCTCGACGAGTGCATTGGCTTCCCGCTGGCGGGAGATCACACCCTCTCCGGGAGCTGCGATTGTGCGCAGGTGGCCGGTGCCGACGGCGGAGAGAGCGAAACCTGCGGGCCCGTGAACGTCCACAACGCGGCGGCCGGCGAGATAGCGCTTGAACGTCCGCGAAGTTTCTTCTTCGATTTGACCCCACGCGGCATCGGAAATCGGAGCCAGCTCGCGATGCAGATTATTCATGGGAATTCTCTCCTTTCAAGGAGCCAATGCCGAGCGAACCATCTTTTGTCGGCACGATAGAGTTAGAAGATCTGACCGGCGCTGACGCCTTCATGGACGTCTGCGCGTGAGAGGACCCGGCGGACGCGGATTGGTCCGGAGTGACACAGTCGAGGAACGAAGCCGTCGGGATAAAAAAAAGATTTCCAGTAACGGCGGTGCTGAAGTCGAGTATGCGATCGTAATTGCCGGGAGGTCGTCCGACGAACATATTTTCAAGCATCTGCTCGACGGTGCGAGGTGAACGGCTGTAGCCGATAAAGTAGGTGCCGAACTCACCGTGGCCGGGGCGGCCGAATGGCATGTTATCCCGCAGAATTTTGATTTCTTTACCGTTCTCTTCGATGACGGTGAGTGCGTTGTGCGCAGAGGTGGGCTTAACGGAATCGTCGAGTTCGATGTCGGAGGCCTTCATGCGGCCGATGATTTTTTCTTGGACTTCCGTGGGCAGCTTGTTCCACCCGTCCAAATTGTGAAGATATTTTTGGACGATAACGTAGCTCCCACCTGCGAAGGCGGGATCTTCTTCGCCGATGAAGACGGCGTCTGCTGCCGCGCTGCCACTAGGATTTTCGGTGCCATCCACAAAACCGAGGAGATCGCGATTGTCGATGTAGCGGAACCCGTGGACTTCGTCGGCTGCGGAGACGGCGCCTCCGAGGCGCGCCATGATTTGCATCGCGAGTTCGAAGCAGAGATCCATGCGCTTGGCTCGGATGTGGAACAGCAGGTCTCCGGGCGTGGAAACCGCGTGGCGCACACCCGAGCGAATCTCGCGGAAGGGATGTAGCTCGGTGGGACGTGGTGAGCCGAAGAGGCGATCCCAGGCGCCGGAACCGAAGCCCATGATGCAGGAGAGAGCGGCGTCGAGGTCGCGAAAACCGACAGAGCGCAAAAGCGCAGATAGATCGGCGCAGAGAGAAAGAACAGCGGCGCGATTTTCGTCGGAAGGCTCGATGGTGACGACGAGAAAAATGGCGGCCCGGGTGAGTGGCAAGGAAACGGGCTGCGACACGACGGTGTCGGCGGCTGCCGTGGGCTGAGCGCTGATTGGATCGGACGCCATCGCTTTAACGTTCCTATCGGGACTGAAGAGCTTCGCTCTTGCAAGCTCCCGCATGACTCAGGTGTGAATTAGCGGAGCGACAGCTTACCACCCTCACTGGAGAAACGTCCACGCGGGGGCTGGGAACGGCAGCGATTGGCTTCCATCGAATCGACCGTGTAGTAGTGCGTTGTCTCGGGTTTCAGTTTTGGGACGCCCCTATTTCTTCGAAGAGCCTGGAGGAAATTGCTTAAGCATTTTCTCGACGCCTTTATTCAGGTTCTGGATGTTCTTGTTGGAGTTGCTCGAGATCGTGTCACTGGAGCTGCCTCTCCATACCAGTTGCTTCGTCTTCGTGTCGAACAGATCGACCACCAACGTCCCTACCTTGTATGTATCTGTTGTTGTCGTTGCCTCGCCAAAGCCACCGCCTCCAAAACGTCTCCAACCCCAGCCTCCTCCAAACCCGTCGTAGAAGGTATTGAGAGTCTGCTGTTCGTGGGTCATCTCGATGGCGATGATCGAAATATCGCCGCCCGAATCCACCTGGGTCCATCCTTTTGCGGCCAGAGCGGCGTTTACGGAGTTCTTAATTCGGTCGACAAACAGAGGGTCTTGCGTCTTCACGCGCTCCCACGAGTAGGTATGGTATTGGCCGAAGTTCGCGCTCCGGTCATAGTCGGTCTTTACTTGCTGTGCCGACGCCCTGTCTGCGAACAAATACATCATCCCGATCAAAACGAACATAACTTTTTGCATTTTCATAACTCCTCCTTTTGTGAAATTTGGTAGAACATCGTTCATCGACCCGTTATGCGAATCAGCATTTCTTGACCGCTATTCAAGGTGATCTTCTGATGTCCGTGGAAAGCCGTTGTTCCTAGCCCCCCGGCTCCGCCGATTACTGAACCGATTCCCGCGCCCTTCCCACCCCCGAAGATTCCGCCCAGTAGAGCCCCGGCTCCCGCGCCGATCACTGTGTGCTCGATGGTCTTGCGGCCTCGGCCGCCTGATTCGATAGCGCCATCCACATCGACCTTTTCGCCCGAGGGTGCGTGATAAAGCTCTACAATTTCGGCGTGAATCGGCGCGCGGCGTCCGCCGGGCATGACCAGCCGGTCGAACCGCAACACCATGCTGGTATGGCCCTTGATCTTGCCCGACATGTCAATTTGCGTGATGTGACCGTAGACCCGGGCGTTCCGGTAGTCGCCTTGGTCAACGACCGTAGCGCTGAAAGGGTCACCAACTTCGGAATCAGTGCTGGTGAGCGTGTCATCGAGGCGAATCCGCAGTGCTACGTCATCTGGAACGCTGAACCTCTGGGTCGAGCCAAGCAGTAAAGAGGAGGTAATTGTGACCAGTGCCGCAACTAAACCCAGGCCCGCGGCATAGCCCAGAAGCTCGAATCTCTTCAGACGATTACCCACAGATGCTTCTCCTTTTATGATCACCACTCAGCGCGCTAGCCACAACGCATACCGAATCGCTTGGAACATGGTCCACTGATGGTGTGCCCGCAGAATGCGATACCAATCGAGAATCGATGGCCGCGTCATAGCTGCGCCTTCCTTCGGTGGTTACTCTGCTTCGAGCGGAGGTCGCGGTGATTGGGTCGCGACAAGGCAGCTTCTCTCCTGTTGCGGCGCCCGTTTCTAGATTCAACAAACAAAGAGCGGACGGCTTTGGGCCGACTCAGTCCCAAACGCTCAGCCAGCTTCCGACGGAGCAATCGTCGTGCGCGGAAGGCGCTCGCCTTTACCGTTCCCATAGGAAGTCCGAGAGCCTTTGCTGTCTGCCTCGTGGTCAACTCATCGAGTTCCCGTAGCTGAACCACCTTCCCCAGAATGGGCTTCAGTTCTCCAATCGCCGTACTCAAGATGTCGCGGAGTTCCCGCGCCTCGCATAGCTGCTCCGGGGTTATTGCGGCGTTGTGGGTCTCAACCGTCATGTCCTCTTTTTCTACCGCTTCGCTTGCGTCGATGGACACATAGCCTGGGTGCCGTTTGCGGAGCAGCATCAGGGCATCATTGATCGCAATGCGAGTAAGCCAGGTGGAAAATCTGGATTGCCGTTGAAAACCCCTTAGATGAACATATGCATGCTCGAACGCCTGTTGCGCTGCATCTTCAGCGTCCTCCTGGTTGCGGAGGACGCGCCATGTAACACGCAACACCCTGGGCTGATGGCGTTGAAACAAGACGCCGAACGCCGCGGACGAACCATTAATGGCCTCTTCCACCAAAAGGTGATCCTGAGTTTCGGTCAGTCTGGCTTCCGAGATATCCGGCCTCTCTACCTTTTCGGTTCGAGCTGCTGTTTCGAGTCGCATCTTTCCCCCTCGTGGGCTTGTTTCTGGCGTTCGTTTAAGCACTTCTCGACGCTCAACACGTACATCACCGGGCAATGAACACGGCGGCTTCGCTCGCCTTTGTGAACGCGACCGCAAATCCTCCACAGCCAAGCATCGATACAATTCGTCTGTAAAGCCTGCCCAAAAAATGCAACGCTGACTCCGCTTTCCCTTATACGGCCGCTCCCTGTGCTGCTGGGATCTTAAGGAACGCGAGCAACGCGGCATTGATTTCGCCTGCGCGAGTTGTACACATCCCGTGTGGCGCACCTGCGATGACTTTCAGCGTCGCGTTTTTGACGATCTTCGCGGTCAGGAGACCGGAGTCGGCGATCGGAACGATCTGGTCGGCGTCACCGTGCAAAACCAACGTCGGGACATCGATCTTTTTGAGGTCCCCGGTGAAGTCGGTCTCGGAGAATGCCTTGATGCAGTCGTACGCACCGACGATGGAAACCTGCATTCCTTGTCGCCAAAACGAGTCCCGCACGCCTTCGGAAATCTTCGCGTCCGGCTTGTTGTAGCCGTAGAAGGGCAGGCTCAGATCCTTGAAGAACTGAGAGCGGTCCGCCACCACGCTAGCGCGGATCTGGTCAAATACCGACAGGGGCAGGCCACCCGGGTTGTTCTCCGTCTTCAGCATGATCGGCGGCACTGCACCAATGAGGACGGCCTTCGACACGCGCTTGGATCCGTGCCGGCCAATGTAACGCACAACTTCGCCCCCTCCAGTAGAGTGCCCAACGAGAGTGATGTTCTTCAGATCGAGCTTTTCGATGAGCGCGGCCAGGTCATCCGCGTACGTGTCCATCTCGTTGCCATTCCACGGCTGGCTGGAGCGGCCGTGGCCTCGGCGGTCGTGGGCAATGGCGCGATAGCCTTTTTGGGCGAGAAACAGCATCTGCGCGTCCCACGCGTCCGCATTCAGTGGCCATCCATGCGAGAACACCACGGTTGG
>Ga0207151_1027_pt1 | contig 38947 bp, 30 predicted proteins | sample Alteio_BWMinHeat_29_FD_153523 | JGI IMG/M metagenome (GOLD analysis project Ga0207151, IMG submission 153523) | Enriched cells from forest soil in Barre Woods Harvard Forest LTER site, Petersham, Massachusetts, United States -... | ecosystem: Environmental > Terrestrial > Soil > Temperate forest >... | reverse complement strand
GATTGAGGAGATTTCGGATGGTTATCGCTTTACCGTAGGCCGGGAAATCAGGAAATATCTCCACGAGCGTTTCGTCGTAGCGCAGCTTGTGGTCGTGGACCAGCAGCATAATGGCCATGGCGGTAAACTGTTTGGTGAAAGAGGCCAGGCGGAAGTTGGTGGGCGGGTCGATTTTCGTGTTCGTTCGCAAATCGCGGACGCCGTATCCTTTTTCAAACGATGTGCGTCCATTCTTTTGGACGAGCACCGCCAGCCCGGGGGCGTTTTCTTGGGTGACGGCGGCGAAAATCGCGTCGACCTGTTTCTCCGAGGGTGAGGCCGGGGCTTGCGCGTTGGTTTCGATTAGCAGTGAAAAAAATGCGACAGAGAAAAGGATCTGCGCTAGCTTCATCAGGTCTCCTCGAGAGGCCCCCGCAGAATAGCATTCCCTCTGCGCATTCATCTGCCCGTAACACGTCTAGGCTATCTCTTTTGGTCTTCCGGGAAAGCTTATGACACGCGCTGCGCTTGACGATCCGCGTTTCTATCTCAACCGGCATCTGGAGTGGTTGCAGTTTAACCGGCGGGTGCTGGAGGAGGCGCGGGACATTGGCAACCCGCTGCTGGAGCGCGTGAAGTTTTTGGCGATTACCGCGAACAATCTCGACGAATTCGTCGAGGTGCGGGTGGCCAGTTTTCTGCAGCGGATCGAGCACGGATCGCGCGAGATAGGCACGGACGGGCTGACCGCGGCCGAGGAGTTGGAGAAAGTTTCGGCGGCCATGCACGTGATGGTGCGCGACCAGTATAAATGCTGGAACGATGAGCTGCTTCCCGCGCTGGCCAAGGCGGGGATTCGGGTTCTCCCGGCCGGCGAGCTGGAAGGAACGGCGGCCAAGGCGGCCAAGACCTTTTACGAGCGAAGCGTGTCTCCCATGTTGACGCCGGTTACGGTTGACCCTTCGCATCCGTTTCCGCATGTTTTGAACAAAGCGTTGTGCATTGCATTTCTTTTGCGGCGGCGGCGAAGCGGGAACGGGAAAGCGTATTTCGGGGTGCTTACGGTGCCCCGCGCACTGCCGCGGCTTTTGCGCGTACCTGCGCCGGATGGTGGCATTCACTATGTGGCGCTGCAGGAGATCGTTTCTGCGTACGCGGCGAAGCTTTATCGTGGATACGAAATTCTTGCTTCCGCGCCATTCCGGATCACGCGGAACAGCAATCTTTATCTGGAAGAAGAAGAGACGCGCAGCTTGCTCGACGCGGTCGATTCGCAGGTTTCGCAGCGTCGCAAGGGCGATGCCGTGCGTTTGGAGATTGCGGCAGACGCGCACCCGGACATTATCAGCCGGCTGGTAGGGACGTTCGAATTGGATGAATCGCTGGTCTTTCGCGCGCAAGGGCCGGTGAATTTGCAGCGGCTCTTTCACCTTTATGAGCAGACGCCGCGGCCGGATCTGAAGTATCGGCCGTTCGCGCCGCGGCAGGTGCGCGTAGGGCACGACGCCGATTCGATGTTTGAAGCGATTCGGCGACAAGGCTATTTGCTGCACCATCCTTACGATTGCTACGACACGGTGGTGAAGTTTCTCGAAACCGCGGCGCACGATCCGCGCGTGCTGTCCATCAAGCAGACGCTTTACCGAACGAATTCGGATTCGCCGATCGCGCGCGCCCTGCTGGACGCCGCCGGAAAAAAAGAAGTGACGGTAGTAGTGGAACTAAAGGCCAGCTTCGATGAAGCGACCAATATCCGCTGGGCGCGAAGCTTCGAGGACGCCGGCGTGCAGGTTTTTCATGGGCTAGTGGGGCTGAAGACGCACGCGAAGCTTATGCTGATCGTGCGGAACGATCCGGACGGGAAGATTCGCCGCTATGCGCACCTTGGCACGGGGAATTACAATCCCTCCACCGCGCGGTATTACAGCGATCTGAGTTTGCTGACCAACGACGAGGCCATCACCTCCGCGGTGCACGATGTTTTCAACTATTTGACCGCCTATGCGGAACAGCCGAATTACAAGCCGCTGCTGCTCGCTCCGCGCGACATGGCCAAGACGTCGATCGCCTTGATTGAACGGGAGTCGCGCCATGCGCGGCGCGGGCGCCCCGCGCGGATCATCGCCAAGATTAACGCGGTTATCGATCCGCCCATCATTCAAGCGCTATACCGTGCTTCGCGCGCGGGTGTGGAGATTGATCTCATCGTGCGCGGCCAGTGCGCGCTGGTGCCGGAACTCCGCGGGGTCAGCAGCCGGATTCGCGTGCGCAGTATCGTTGGGCGGTTTTTGGAGCACAGCAGAATTTTCTATTTCGAAAACGGAGGAAAACCGGATATCTATCTGGGAAGCGCGGACTGGATGCCGAGAAACCTATACGAACGTGTGGAAGTCTTGTTTCCGCTGAAAGACCGGCAGCATTGCGAGCGCGTCTGCAACGAGATTCTTTCCTCCTATTTGGCGGACACGCGCAAGGCGCGCATTCTTGGATCAGATGGCGCGTATTCGCGGCCGCGCGCGGTGCGCAACGGCCACGGATTTTCCGCGCAAGAACATTTTATGCGGCTGGCCGGGGGCGAAGGTGATCCTCAGCACATTCCCGCGCTGCGGAACCAAGGTGTCGTCTATACTCCTAGCACGATGACTACCCCGCCTGTGGGCGCCCCTGAAGAGGAAAACTCGCTGGACTCGTCGAATGCAACCGTATGATCTGATCGTTATCGGCTCCGGACCAGGCGGCCAACGCGCCGCCATCCAAGGAGCGAAAGCCGGAAAGCGCGTCGCGGTCGTCGAAAAACAGGCCGCCATCGGCGGGGTGTGCATCAATACCGGAACAATTCCCAGCAAGACCATGCGCGAAGCTGTGCTGCATCTCTCCGGGTTTTACTCCAAGAGTTTTTACGGGTCGAATTACAATGTCAAAGAGAATGTGACCATGGCGGATTTGAATTTCCGCGTGCAGCGCGTGATCGAAAATGAAGTGGCGGTGACGCAGGACCAGCTCAAGCGCAACGGCGTGGACGTGATCCACGGGTTTGGCAAGTTCATCGATGCGCACCACCTCCGAGTGGAGAACGGTAGCGGTTACGTGGACCTGGAAGGACAGTACTTCGTGGTCGCCACCGGAACGAAGCCTGCGATCAATGCGAAAGTGCCTATCAACGGACGGAACATCATTAGCAGCGACCAAATCCTGACCATGCCGCAGATTCCCAGGACGCTGATTGTGGTCGGCGGCGGAGTGATCGGGGTGGAATACGCCTGCATGTTCGCAACGCTTGGCGTGCGCGTGATCATCGTGGAAAAGCGGCCGCGGCTGCTGGAATTTGCCGATACGGAAATGGTCGAGGCGCTGACCTACCACATGCGCGATCATCGAGCCACACTGCGGCTTAACGAAGAGGTCGAGAGCGTAGAGGAAACGCCGGAAGGGAAAGTGGCGGCGAATCTGGTCAGCAAGAAACGAATCAACGGCGACGCTTTGCTGTATGCCATTGGCCGCCAGGGCCATGTAGACAAGTTGAACCTCGCTGGCGCCGGCATCGAATCGGACGACCGCGGGCGCATCAAGGTCGACACCGATTACCGCACCACGCAGGCGCACATTTTTGCGGTGGGAGACGTCATAGGATTCCCAAGCCTGGCGTCCGTCTCGATGGAGCAAGGGCGCATCGCGGCGGCCCGGGCGTTCGGGCTTCAGGTGCACACGGATCCCGCAAGTTACCCATATGGGATCTATACCATTCCACAGATTTCCTTTATCGGTAAGACCGAAGAGCAGCTCACCGACGCAGACGTTCCCTACGAAGTTGGCGTGGCGTACTATCGCGAGATCGCGCGCGGGCAAATCTCTGGCCACACCGATGGCCGCCTGAAGCTGCTATTTCACCGCGAGACGCTTGAGCTGCTCGGCGTGCATATTTTTGGAGAAGACGCGGCGGAGCTGTTGCATATCGGGCAAGCGGTCTTCAAGCTGAAGGGCAAGATCACGTACTTCATCAATACCGTCTTCAATTATCCCACGCTCGCCGAATGCTATAAAACAGCGGCGTTTAACGGACTGAACCGCCTTGGCTGAGCAGTCTCACCTGCGCGATGATTCTCCTCAGACTCCCAACCGGGTAACGGGAAAATCGCCCGACCGCGCGTTGGCCAGCTACTCATCGGCAGTTAGCAACCGGCCCTGCGAACCGCGAGAGTGAGTCGCGAGGCACGTTTTCGACCTAACGTGCTGGCTTAGGCGCTCCCTAGGAAAAGCATTGGCCTGCTGTAGGGATTTTTCAGCAACGTCAAAAGACCATGCAGGCGCGGGTTCGCGCCGCGCTTTTGTTAAGCCCAGCCTTGACGATATTCGCGGCGCAGGAAGTCGTTGGCCTGGGCGACGTTGGTGACGCGCATGTTTCGGCCGTCGTAGTTGATCTTTTTTCCGGCGCGAAGCGCGACCACACCGAGGAGCATAACCTCGGTCAGCCGCGCGGCGTATTCGAACGGGCAGGAAGTTTCTGTTTTGCCTTTGGCGGCATTCACCCAGTTCACTTCGTGGTCTTCGTTCTCGATGCGCGGCAGCTTTTGCGGCGGCTTGCCGTAGGAATCGTGGAGCGACTTGGGCAGCAGACGAGGCTTCAATCCGTACGTATCGTGGAGCAGTTTGCCTTTGCTTCCGATCAGCAGGGCGCCGCCGCCTTTGTTTAAATCTTCGTCGCCCAGCTCTTCGGGTTTGTTGGGCATGAGGCCTCCGTCGTACCACGTCAACTTGACGGGCGGCATGGAGTCGCGGGCGGGAAATTCGTAAAAGGTCTGCGTGGCGTGCGGGTAGGAGGCGCCGTTAAACGGCGTTGAGACCGTCTCGACCGTCGAGGGCAGGCCGAGATTGAGCGCCCACATAGAGTGGTCCATCAAATGGGCGCCCATGTCGCCGATGGCGCCGACGCCCCAATCCGACCAGCCGCGCCAGTTGAAGGGATGGTAGATGGGGTGATAGTCCACACGCGGGCCGACCCCGAGAAAGAGATCCCACGACAATTTATCTGGAACGGGGTAATCGCCTGCCATAGCGGCAGCGAGGCGGGCGTTGACGCCTGGACCGTTCCAGCGAAGCGTGGCGGCAGGCTCCTTGAGAGCCTCGGGGCGGGGCACGCCCTGGGGCCAGAAGCCGAGTGGACGATTGGTCCAGATGTGCACCTCGCGCACGTCGCCGATTGCGCCAGCTTGAATGTATTCGACTGTGGTGCGGGCGTCGTTGAGAGAATGCCCCTGATTGCCCATTTGCGTGGCGACTTTGGTTTCCCTGGCGCGCCGGGCGAGCTGGCGGGCTTCATCGATGGACCAAGTGAGCGGCTTTTGCACGTAGACGTGTTTGCCGAGAGCCATGGCAGCGAGGGCGATTGGAGCGTGCATATGGTCGGAGGTGGCCACCAGCACGGCGTCGATGTCCGTTTGCTTCTCGAGCATTTCGCGAAAGTCCTGATAGCGCTTGGCTTTCGGCCAATGTTCGTTCTTGAGGCGGATCATGCCGGCAAGGCGAGCCTTGGCTTTGACGCGATCGAACTCGACCGGGGGCTGGCCGGGGGTGGACGGTGCATCTGGTTGGTCGAGGCGTTTTTGCAGGTTCGGGATTTCCGTGTCGAGGCGGTCAAACGCCTTCCCGGCATAGCCCCAGTCGACGTCGCAGAGGGCCACGATGTTCTGGCTGGCGAGATTGATCAAATTGGCGCGCCCCATGCCGCCGACGCCAACGCCAGCAATGTTGAGCATATCGCTGGGAGGAGTAAAGCCGCGTCCCAGCACGTGCCGGGGGACGATGGCCATCGCGGCCCCGCCGGTGGCAACGCTGGTCAGGAATTTGCGGCGTGACATGTCATTCTTTTTATTCATGGGCTGCTCCCTTTCGACTCCGGGGCATTATCGCGCTGTCGGCGGTACATTGCGATTGTTAAGTTCCAGGAGCGTACCCCTAGGTGAGCCCGGACTCAGAAGGTCGAGGGGCACAGGCCCGCCCAGGGCAGCCGACGCCCATTGCCGCAAGCTGCCCGGACAGGCTAAGATATCTGTGGAGGCATTCGTTAGTGCTAACTATTCGTTTATCCAGGATTGGCAAGAAGAAGAAGCCGTTCTACCGCGTGGTGGTGATTGAAAGCAGCAAGCCGCGGGACGGGCGTGTTGTGGAATTGGTGGGAACGTACGATCCGCTGAAGAAGCCCGCGGAGGTCAAGCTCAACGCCGAACGCATCAAGCATTGGCTCGGAGTCGGTGCGCAACCTAGCGACACCGTTCGTAGCTTCATCGACCAACAAAAGATCGCGTAATCCCTCGGAAGTCGCCATCTCTTGCGCGTCCCCGACTGAACCGGGGCGTGTTTTCCACGGCCCAGAAGAATAAGGAGCACGTGGGGGTGAAGGATGAAAGAGCTGGTAGAAGCCATCGCCAAATCTTTGGTGGACCATCCCGAAGAAGTGCAGGTTAAGTCCGTCGACGGATCGCAGGTAACGGTGCTTGAGCTACGGGTGCATCCGGAAGATCTGGGCAAGGTGATTGGGCGGCAGGGGCGTACGGCCAAAGCGGTACGGACGCTTCTCGGCGCCGCCGGTATGAAGCTGAAGAAGCGCTACACCTTAGAGATATTGGAAGATTGAGCCCCGAAACCCAGCGTTGGGTGATGGTCGCGCGGATTCTCCGGCCCCGCGGCAACAAGGGGGAAGTGGCTGCTGAGCTCCTCACGGATTTTCCCGAACGGCTCACACAATTGACCGAAGTTTTTCTACGTGCTAGCAGCGGCGCCGCGGCGCCAGAGCCGCGTCTTACCCCGCTCAAGGCCTGCTGGCTCAGCCAGAACCACAAGGGACAGGCCGTATTTCATTTTGCAGGATGCCATTCGATCTCCGAGGCGGAGAAGTTTCGCGGGCTGGAGGTACTGCTACCGATTGAAAAGCGGATGACGCTGTCTGCGGGCCATTATTTTGTGGATGATCTCATGGGATGTCAGGTGTTCGAGAATCCTGCGGAGCCTTCTATCGTTTCCTCTTCACCTTGCTCTCTGGCAAGCGCGCCGTCTTTGCTGGGTGTGGTTAAAGAGGTGCAAATCGCCGGCGAGGGAGCGGCCGGAACGGCGCTTCTTGTCGTCGATACTTCTGCTGGGGAGCTGCTCATTCCGCTGGCTGAAGATATTTGCACGAGCATCAACACGGCTGCCCGGCGAATCGACGTCGTGCTTCCTGATGGCCTCCGCGATTTAAACGAAAAAACCTGAGCCCAGGGCTCGTTTGCCGGCCTTAGTGGACGTCAATGGTCGTGACGCTCAGGGCTGGCAGCGTTATGGTCATGGAAGCGCCGCCAACGGCCATGGTTCCGATGGCCACTGGTGCGACAGGGTTTTGCCCTTGGGCTGAGGCCGCGGTGATTTGGTACACGTGGGCGGTGCCGGAGAGTGTTGCGCCGTTGATCGCCGTCAGTTGCGCGGAAGTGCAACGATTGATAGCAACAAAGACGGTGCGGCCCGGCGTTGTGCTGTCCGTGCTGGCGTAAACCACTACATTTTGCACGTTACTGGAAGTGGCCTCGAGCGAGGTGTCGCCGAAGCTGGCGTTCGCACCGTCAAAGCCGCGGTAGGCGCGGAATCCTGCCAGAGCGTAGGAATACGTTCCATTGGGGGGCCAGAAGTTGGCGGCGAAGAGCCCTTGGCTGCCGAAGATTCCCAGGTTGTCCGCTTGGGCGATGGTTCCCGCAATATGGTTCCAGCCGCCGTTCTCATATTCGGTGATAGAGATTTTCATACCGGGATTTTCCGCGTTGATCTTGTTTTCGAGGCGGCTGAGAAGATTGATGGGCGTACTGCCGAGTTCCCGGTAGATCCATGGATTGCTGTTGCCGGTGTCGGTGAAGGTCGGATCCCACAAGGCGCGAGGGCTCTGGACGATTAACTGGACCTGCGCGTCGGAGAGCGTCGCGCTGGTGAGATTGAGGATTCGCGTTCCGTTGGAGTCGTATTCTTCCGCATACCAATGGAAATCGTAGACATCGACGAGCGGCTTTCCATAGGTCGTCGAAGCGGTTTTCAGGGCTTGGAGATATTTATCTGGGAACCAGTTGGTGCCGCTGGGCGTGGCGCTCAGCTCCCCTTGCCAATTGTAGATGCCTTGAAAGCCGTAATGGACGGGCCCGAAAATGACGACATTGGGGAACTGGTCCTTCAAAGCTTTCGCCAGATTGATGGTCTTGGTGATGTAATTGTCCGAAGTGACGGGCGTGGAGCCTTGCACTTCGAGGTGCGTGGAGTTCCAGAGTTCGGGCTCGTTGTCGAGGCTGATAAAAGTGGGATGGGTGGGACTGCTGCCGAAGATTCCCATGCCGGAGAATTTTTGGTCAAGCGCCCAAGCGAATTCGTCCATGTAGACGCTAGCGTCCGTTGTGGGCGGTGTGATGGTGAAGGGAGCATTCGACACGGTGCTCTTTTTGTCGACGACCGTCTTAAAGCGCGTCAAATCGGGCGGATTGGCGATACTCACGGGACCGCTCTCGTCCGCAGACACCAGGCCTTGGAGCTGGAAGGTTACCAGACTCGCTACCCCCTTGGATTGATCGCCGGCGATGAAAGTTCGTACGGCTTCGGCGGGGACGGTGCTGGAGCTGAGGTAGTTGTCGTTGTTGTACAGGTAGTCGCTGCCAGCGTTCGAGGCGTTGGTCTCCCAATTGTAGGCCGTCCATCGGTTGCCGCCCGCGCGGTCGAAGGTCAACAGCGGCGGAGCGCCGGTGATGCCGGAATAAAAATTGATGCCGTAGATGTACGGAGAGATCGGCTTGGTGATGGAAGGATTGACGGTGATCGTTACGTCGGCGGCGGCTATTGCCGGTGTTGCCGACGCCTGAGCGGAATTGGCGCTCTCACCGACAGTGTTCAAAGCGGAAACCACGTAGTAGTAGGTCGTGCCATTGGTGAGGCCCGTGTCGATATCGCTGGTGGTGGAGGGTGCCGCGACCTGCGTGTACGGACCGCCGCTCGTCGTGCTGCGCTTGAGGTGATAGCTTGTTGCTCCCGCGCTGGCCGTCCAAGCGAGGCTCACTTGAGCATTCCCGGCGGTGGCTCCGAGACCGCTGGGTGCGGGCGGCGGTGTGCCAGGGGCTGCAGGCGTGGCACTTGCTTGAGAAGAATTGGCGCTTTCGCCCGCAGAGTTTAGCGCGGAAACCACGTAATAGTAGATCGTGCCGTTAGTGAGGCCCGCATCTGTGAAGTTGGCCGCGGTCGGTGCCGAAACTTGCGTGAACGGCCCGCCGTTGGTTGTGCTGCGCTTGACGTGATAGCTCGTCGCGCCGGTGCTGGCGGTCCAGCTGAGGCTCACTTGCATGTTTCCCGCCACTGCTTCGAGACCGGCCGGGGCAGCAGGAGGAGGCGGCGCCATGGGTGTGGCGCTGACTTCCGCCGAATTCGCACTTTGGCCGTAGGAGTTGTAAGCCGAGACGACGTAGTAGTATTTCGTTCCGTTGCTCACGCTGTTGTCGGCATAGCTGGTCGCGGTGGGGGTGGCTATTTGTGTGTAAGAACCGCCGCTGGTTGTCGAGCGCTTTACGTAGTAAGCCGTCGCACCGGAGGCCGCATTCCAGGTCAGATTGACCTGGGCGTTGGCTGCCGACGCCGTCAACCCCGTCGGAGCGGACGGCGGATTGGATCCACCGCCTCCCCCGTTCCCGCCGCCATTCGAGTAGCCGCCACATCCCGCCTGCAGAGACGCCAGAAGAAGGTAAACAAAACAGCCGGTGATCGACTTTGTCGTGCTCCAACGGGGCATGGCCTAAACCTCCAGACACGCGAATCGGAGTAAGGTGTGTTGAGAAGCGCTTAAGAAACGGGCCGCTTTGGACTGCCGAGCGTCCTGCCTGGAAACAAGGTTATGGCTGACCGGTGCCTGCGTGCAAGCTGTTCAGAAGGACAGGATTGGGGCAAGACACCGGCGTCAGGAATGCTGGCGATGTCCCCCGAGGCCGCGGGTACGTTAGACTAGCAGAAGCGATGCGCTTCGATCTGATTACTATTTTTCCAGAATTTTTTGCCGGGCCGCTGGAGCACGGCATTTTGCGGCGGGCTCGCGAGACGGGCCTCGTCGAGGTCCATGTCCAGGATTTGCGTGTGTTCACCCAGGATCGCCACCGTACGGTTGATGATCGGCCGTTTGGCGGCGGCGAAGGGATGGTGCTCAAGCCTGAGCCGCTGTTCGAGGCGGCCGAAGCGATTCTCGGCCACAACTTGGGAAGGGCCGAGCAGCCGGTTGTGCTCGCTCCGAAGACGGCCATTGTTTTGATGTCCGCTGCGGGGAAACTCTTTCGGCAGGAGACCGCGCGACGGTACGCGCAGATCGACCGCCTTGTTCTTCTTTGCGGACGATATGAGGGAGTCGACGAGCGCGTCGCCGATCATCTCGCTACGGAGGAAATTTCCGTCGGCGACTTTGTGCTTAGTGGCGGGGAACTTCCTGCGATGCTGGTCGTCGATGCCGTTACGCGCCTCATTCCAGGCGCGCTGGGTAATGAAGCGTCTTCAAAAAATGAGTCCTTCAGCGAAATGTGGCATTTCGAAGGACGAGCGAAGGGCGGGGTAAGCCGCGCCCCTGCTGGCGATGGATCACGAATCGAAGCCTGCACCCTTTTGGATTTTCCGCATTACACGCGGCCAGCCGATTTTCGCGGCTGGGAGGTGCCCGAGGTTTTGATTGGCGGCAATCACGCGGAAGTTGCGAATTGGCGCCGTGCCGCCGCTTTGGAGAAGACCCAGCGTAACCGGCCGGATTTGCTGTTGCGCTGAAATTGGCGCGCGGTATACTGGGGTTTCTGTGAAAGAAGCGATCCCGATCGAGTCTTCGTGCGCCATGCAGGGCCTTTGCGGCTGCCCGCAGGCCTGCGCGTGTCCGTGCGGCGCTTGTATGTGTACACTTGGAAGCGGCAGGGGAGGTCCTTCGGTCTAGCGCCAGTCTAAACCTACAAGGAATCCTGGGCCGCTCGGAATAAGCGGCCCTTTTTTATTGTTAAGCGAATGAGGAGCACAGTGCCATGAGCAACGCGGCAAGCGGAAACGGCAGGGAGCCCGGAGCGGGGAAACCGATCGCCATCTACTACGAGCAGCAGCACTGGTTTGGTCCGCTATTTGAGCAACTCGACGCACGGGGCGTTCCCTGGGTCAAGGTAGACGCGCGGAATCATCAGTACGATGTGGCGGCAAAGGAGCGCGAGTATTCGCTGCTCTTCAATCGCATGAGCCCCTCCGCTTGGCAGCGCGGCGTTGGGCACGGGATCTTTTACACGCTCAACTACCTTTCGCATTTGGAAGAAAAAGGCGTTCGGGTGGTGAACGGCTCGCGGGCTTTCACTCACGAAATTTCTAAAGCTTTGCAGTTGACGGTGCTCGAGACGCTCGGCTTCGAGTATCCCAAAGCGCGGGTGATCAACCATCCCTCGCAGGCTTTGAGCGCCGCCGAAGCCATAGGGTATCCGTTGATCATCAAGCCGAACATCGGCGGCAGCGGAGCCGGGATAAAGAGGTTCAGTTCGCCGGATGAATTGCGAGCCGCCGTCGAGCGGAATAGCTTGTCGTTTGGGATCGACAACACCGCGCTCGTGCAGGAATTTTTCACCGCGCGCGACGGCGTGATCACCCGGGTGGAAGTTCTCGGCGGCGAATATCTTTACGCGATTCAGATTCACATTACCGGCGACACTTTCGATTTGTGCCCGGCGGACATTTGCAAAAACACCAAGGGTGAGGAACTCACACGATCGGCGTGCCCGATTGATGCGCCGAAGTCGGGGCTCACGGTGGAAGCCTACGAACCCCCGAGGCAAGTCATTGACGACGTGGAGCGCATCATGGAGGTTGCCGGCATCGAAGTCGGCGGCATCGAGTACGTCATGGATGACCGCACCGGGAGGCTTCTCTATTACGACGTTAACGCGCTTTCGAATTTTGTCTCCGACCCGGAACGCATGATCGGCTTCAATCCGTATTCGCGGCTGGCAGACTATTTGATCAGTGAAGCACGGATTCACGAGGCCAGCCGAGGCGAACGGCTCATCCCCACCGGGAGCACGCGATGAGATACGGCTACTGGCTCCCCGTTTTTGGCGGCTGGCTGCGCAATGTTGCGGACGAAAACATGGAAGCGAGCTGGCCTTACGTGAAAAAGCTCGCGCAGCGCAGCGAGCAAATCGGCTACGACCTCACGCTCATCGCCGAATTGAATCTGAATGACATCAAGGGCGTGGAGGCGCGGTCGCTCGATGCGTGGTCGACGGCGGCTGCGCTGGCTGCAGTCACCGAGCGCATCGAGCTGATGGTCGCCGTGCGCCCGACGTTTCATCTCCCAGCCCTGCTTGCCAAGCAGGCCGCCAACATCGATCACATCAGCGGCGGGCGGCTTACGCTGAATGTCGTATCGTCCTGGTGGGCGGACGAAGCGAAGAAGTACGGCGTGGGGTTTGAACAGCACGATGACCGCTACGCGCGCACCAGCGAATGGCTCGACGTGCTGCACGGTGTGTGGTCGCGGGATCATTTTTCCTACACCGGGAAGTATTACCGCGTCGAGGACAATGTGCTTGAGCCAAAACCGCTGGCACAGCCGCATCCCACCTTGTATGCCGGAGGCGAATCGCCTGCGGCCAAGGATCTCATAGCCGAGAAATGCGACGCGTACCTGATGCACGGCGACGCGCCGGAGCGGGTCGGCGAAAAAATCGCAGATTTGCGCACGCGCCGCGCGCGGCACAACTTGCCGTCCCTGAAGTTCGGCGTGGCGGGCTATGCCATCGTTCGCGAAACCGAGCGGGAGGCTCAGCAAGAGCTGAAGCGGATCACCGACGTGCAGCAGTCCGCCGCCGGGTATGCCAATTACCAGCAGTGGCTTGCGGGTACGCAGCTCGAGCAGCGCGTTTCGCTCGAAGACTATTCCGTGTCAAACCGGGGGCTGCGCTCGGGCTTGGTGGGGACGCCGGAACAGGTTGCCGGGCGGCTCGCGCAATTCGAGGCCGCCGGCGTCGACCTGGTCCTCCTCCAATTCAGCCCGCAACTCGAAGAAATGGAGCGCTTCGCGGAAAGCGTCATTCGCCGAAGCGTTTCCACAGCCGCGCCGGCTTAGACCACGGCAGATCACGAGTCACTTGTGCTCTAGTAAATCCTCCGTCTCTCCGGGGGCATCCGTAGGGCTTTCGAAATCCACACCAGAGCCATCCACATGCGAGAAGGACACAACCCGCGGAGCGTTTCTAGCGAAAGGGTTTCTTCTGGCCTTAATTCTCTCTCTCACTTCGCAGCTGGGTTTCCAGGAATGGCGCCCTTTTTTCCGGAACTCCTCGAGCAGCAAGGCCCGTTGTTGGTCGGGTGTCATCGGGAGTTTCGGTTCGGCGGGGCCAAACACCGAAGAGTTGTAACCGAGCGCTTAGCCGGAACGCACCGCCAAACACGTTACACACAAATTGAGCCGGCAGGGGCGTTCACCGGGCGTTGAATGCGCTAGGCAAATTTTAAATATTTGGGCTATAATTGGCGTTTGCCTTTGAAGAGCTGGCCCCGCCTGAGTGGGTCTGCAGGGAATACGAACATGAACCCGATTATAGCTAAACTGCATGAAGCGCAACTGCGCAAAGACCTCCCGGAATTTCGCCCCGGCGACACGGTGCGCGTCAACGTTCGCCTGAAGGAAGGGGAAGGCGAGAAGGAGAAGGAGCGCCTGCAGGCGTTCGAAGGGGTTGTGATATCGAAGAAGGGTCGCGCTTCGGGCGCCACCTTTACCGTGCGCCGCGTGAGCTTCGGCGTCGGCATTGAGCGCATTTTCCCGCTGCATTCGCCGTCGATCAGTTCTATCGAAGTGGTTGGTAAGGGCAAAGTTCGCCGTGCCCGGCTCTACTATCTGCGCGACTTGCGGGGAAAGGCCGCTCGCATCAAGCGCGCCCCCCGCGAAGAAGCGGCTGCCGTGGCAACCGCCGGGTCGGAAACCAAGGCGTAAGCGCAACTCCCCGATTCGAAGCGCATTCACGAAGAGCTCCAGCCGCCGGGGGCTCTTTCTGCTTGCATCCCTCCCGGAGCGCGCTTCTTGCGGAGGCCGGACCGTTTCTTTCCTTCCGCAGCGGCGAATCAGGGCTGCACGTTCGTCACGCCTTCTGCGCCGGGTTTTGGAAAGTGTTTTTCGTACCAGGCGATCGAGCGATCGGTCGAATCAATCACGTGCTGGGTTTCCCGGATACCATGGCCTTCGCGCGGATAGCGCACGAAGAGGGCCTCCGTCCCAACGTCTTTGAGCGCGATGAAGAACTGTTCCGCTTCGGCGATGGGCACATCGTTGTCGTTTTCGCCGTGCAGCAGCATGGTGGGCGTATGCGCGGCGGCAACGTGTTTCAACGCCGAGCGTTCCCACGCTACATCCATCAAGTTGCCTTGATGGAGGAATTGGCCGAACTCCATTTCCTCGTACTGGTTGTAGTACGTCATGTAATTGTAGCTGACCAGGTTGGCGATGCCGGCGGTCGGAATCGCGGCCTTGAATTCGTTGGTCTGGGTGATCAGCCAGTCTGTCAGCTGGCCCCCGTAGCTCACGCCTTCAATGCCCATGCGCTCGCGGTCGATCCACAAGTAGCGGCGCACCGCCGCGCTCACGCCATACAAAACATCCTGGCCTTCGTCGCCGTTCTGATCGCCAAAGACCGCGTCCGCGAACTTCTGCCCGTAACCGGTCGAGCCGCGAAAATTCACGTTGAGAGTCGCCCAGCCGCGCGCGGCATACACCTGATTCTTAAAGTTGAACCCGGGGCCATTCTGCCCGTGCGGGCCGCCATGAATGTTCACGATGAGCGGATGCTTGGAGGTCGCGGTCATTCCCACCGGCTTGGTGAGAAACGCTTCCACATCAAATCTGTTGTCGTTGCTCACGAAGGTAAAGGACTCCACCTCGGCAATTTGTTTTCCAGCGAGCACTTCGTTCAAGTCCGTGAGTTTGCGCGCAGCCGCGCTGCCGGTCTTGACGTAAAGCTGGGCCATATCGCGCGGGGACGTGAACGTGTAGGCCAGCATACCGTCCTTGCCAACAGAAAAGGCGCCAACGCCGCCGTTGTCTTTCACCACATAAGCCGGCGCGCCGCCCCCGACCGGCAGCCGCACCAGATGATTGCTTCCGCGCTCTTGAACCGTGAAGTACACCGCGCTGCCGTCGGGCGCCCACTGCGGCGCGCCCTGCCGGTTGTCAATGACCGCTCCGATTTCGCGGCGATCGCTGCCGTCGGCGTTCATCATCCAGACGTGCGTGTCTTCCATGGTCGTCTCGCGGTCGGTCAAGCCGCGCTTTGTGCCGCGATAGACGATGTGCTTGCCGTCGGGCGACCACAAAGGTTCGTACTCGTTGTATTCCGTGGCGGTCAGCCGGCGGATGCTGTGGTCCTCCACATGGAGAGCGAAAATGTCGTAATTGAAGAACTCGTCCTGATTCGGTTCCCGGTTCGATGCAAAGAGAATCTCCTTGCCGTCCGGGGACCAATCAATGGAATGCTCGTCGTAGATTCCCTGGGTCAGCTGGCGCACCTGCCTGCTGGCCAGGTCCACGGCAAAAATGTGCAGACGCTCATTGTCGTTGAAGCGCGTCAGGCCTTCGCCGGCGTCGGGCTTGTACAAGTAACGCGAAATCACCATGGGGTCGCCGCTGGCTTCGGCGGCTCTTTCATCCGGCGTTGCAGAAAGGAACGCAATCTGTTTGCCGTCGGGCGACCACGTGACGTCCTGACCGCCGCCCGGCAGCGGGCTGTTGGTGCCCTCTATCTTCTCGACCAGAGTGGTGATCTCGGAACCGTCCGGACGCGCCAGAAGCAATCCGTGTTTCTCTCCCACCCTGCCCTGAAACACGAGCCATTTCCCGTCGGGCGACCATCTTGGATTCACGGCAACACCTTTTTCGTCACCGATGCGCATTGGTTTTTGCGTGGTCAGGTCCATTATCCAAAGTTGTGGAGCGGGCCGCCCGGGGCGATCGTACAGAATCACCGTGTAGGCCACGCGGTGGCCGTCTGGCGACAGAACAGCGTCGCCTACAAACCGGAAACGGGAAAGGTCGCTGCTGGTCAAGCCTTGCGCTTTGCCGAACGGTGCCAGAGCCAGAAGCGCCGCCACACCCAAGAGATAAGAGCTGGCGTTAAACCAAGCGGACTGCCTGCGTGGATGCATGGAAATCTCCCTTAAAGCACCTAGGTTGCTAGATTTGCCCGGCCATCCTAGGTCTCCCGGAGCGCTCCGGTCAACGAGTCTTGTAAGAAAACGCTCAAAGGGCCAGCTTCTGACGAAATTTGCCAGCAGCATTTGCGGTACCCAAAGAAATGTTCCGCGACTTGCGGAACTTTTCCCTGGCTGCTTCGTCTATACCGTCAGACGACCTGTTGACAATCAACAGGAGCAAGCGTAGCCTCCTGTTGATCGTCAAAAGGAGAATCGCGATGGCAGAAACGCGCGGCGAAGTTCTGCAAGGCACGCTCGATCTGATCGTACTCAAGACCCTCGAGACCCTCGGCCCGCTGCACGGGTATGGAATTGCCGTGCGCATTCAACAGGTTTCCGCCGATCTGCTCAAACTCAACCAGGGCACGCTTTATCCTGCTCTATTGCGGCTGGAGCAGCGCGGCTGGATCTCCTCGAAATGGGGCGTCTCCGACAACAATCGCAAAGCCAAGTACTACGCGCTTACACGCAGCGGGCGCAAACAGCTTTTGGCGGAGACGGAAAACTGGGAGCGCATGGCCGCGCTTATGACGCGCCTGCTCGGGGGCGCCGAAGGAGCTTGATGTGGAGTGGCTGCGAGTTATGGTATCGCGATGGAGCGGACTCGTTCGGCGGCGAGCTCTTGACGCCGATCTGGATCGAGAGCTGCGCGCTCACCTGGAGGCCCTCACCGAAGAAAACATCCGCAGCGGCATGAACGAGAAAGAAGCTGGATACGCCGCGCGCAGCGAATTTGGAGGGCTACAGCAAATCAAGGAATCCTATCGCCATCAGCGCGGCCTGCCTTTCTTCGAGATTCTTGCTCAGGATTTGCGGTACGGGCTGCGCATGCTCCTGAAAAGCCCGGGGTTCACGGTGGTAACGGTGCTGACGCTGGCGCTCGGCATTGGCGCAAACACCGGTCTCTTCTCGCTGGTGAACTCCGTTTTGCTCGGCAACCTCCCGGTACGCAATCCCGAAGAGCTGGTGGTCGTCAAGTACACCGACAGCCGGTCTCCGGAAGCACAGGAAGATTTCTCCTATCCCATGTATCGGGCCATGCGCGACAAGAACACGGCCTTCCGAAATGTTTTGACGCGCTCGGGCGTCGATTTCAATGCGAGTTATGGTGGACAGAGCGAACGCGCTGTCGGAGAGATGGTTTCAGGAAACTACTTTGAAACGCTGGGCGTGCAGGCGTTTCTTGGCCGGCTGATCGGGCCGGAGGATGACCGCACACCCGGCGCCCATCCCGTTGCGGTCCTGAGTTATGGCTATTGGCAACGGCGATTCGGAAGCGATCCCGCGGTCGTCGGCCAGGACGTCATCCTAAATAACAATCCGATTCGCATCATCGGCATCACGCCGCCGCTATTTTATGGCACGGAGATGGCGCGCAACCCCGATATTCGCGTGCCCATGATGATGGCCACGGTTTTCCGCCCGGTGCCCTCTAACCGCCTCGAAAATCCGCGGCACCGCTGGATGACGATTCTGGCGCGCCGCAAGCCGGAAGTCAGCGTCGCACAAGCGCAGGCGTCGCTCGATATTCTCTATCACCAGGTTCTCAGGGCAGAACTGCAGGAACTCGGATCGAGTGTAAACGCCCATGACCAAGAGCGCGCCCTCGCCAGCCACATCCAACTCGAGCCAGGCAACCAGGGTTTCGCCCATTTGCGCCGAGAAATGGAGCGCCCGCTGCTCCTGATGTTCTGTGTCACGGGCATTGTGCTGCTGGTGGCATGCGCGAACCTCGCGAATCTACTCTTGGCCCGGAACGCCAAGAGAACGCAGGAAATCTCCGTGCGGCTGGCCATCGGTGCGGGCCGCGGAAGGCTCATTCGTCAGTGGCTGACGGAGAGCCTGCTGCTTTCGGTGCTGGGCGGGTGCGCTGGGATCTTCGTCGCCTACTGGGCTAAGACGGCGTTGCTTGGCTTTCTGCCCGCAGATTTCAGCGCAAACCTCCACGCTCCGATGGATTTGCGAGTTCTGGGATTCGCATTACTGGCATCCTTAGTCACCGGGTTGCTCTTCGGACTGGCTCCCGCCATGCAGCTTTCGCAAACCGAGGTGTCCCTGGCGTTGCGCGACGATTCTCCGGCAGTCGCTTCGGGTGAGCGCCTTTTCAGTTTGCGCAGCGCTTTAATTCTCCTGCAGGTAGCGCTCTCGCTGCCGCTCTTGATTGGCGCGGGCTTGTTTCTCCACAGCTTGCGAAACCTGCGCGGTGTCAATACCGGTTTTGTTAAAGAGAATGTTTTCCTGGCGACGCTCAATCCTTCCAGGAACGGTTATCCCCAGGAAAGGATCAAGTCGCTTTACGACGATCTCCTCGCCCGTGTGCGCACACTGCCGGGCGCGCGCGCGGCCAGTTTGACCACCAGCTCCGTCATTTCGGGCAGTTGGGATCAGGAAAGCGTCAAAGTGCAAGGCTATCAGCCCGGGCCTGATGAAAACATGAGCCCCAACGCCGCGGTCGTTTCTCCCGGCTATTTCGCAACCCTTGGCACTCCATTTGTGGAAGGACGCGACTTCATCGAGCAGGACACCGCCTCCCGCCCGAAAGTCGTGATCATCAACGAAACCATGGCGCACTATTTTTTCGGAGACCAAGATCCACTCGGCAAGAAAATTGGAACCAGCGACGATCCGAAAGTACTCCCCGACATGGAAATCATTGGCGTCGTAAAGGACGCCAAGTACGTGCTTCTTTCTGAAGCCCCACGCCGTCATTTCTATACACCGATGGGGCAGGAACCGCGACTCTTTGACATGACCCTGCAGGTGCGCACGGCCGGCGATCCGGAAAAGATCGTCGACCTGATTCGGGCGCAGGTGCACGACCTCGACGCGAACCTGCCTCTTTACGCCACCACCACTTTGGAAATCCAGATCGACAATTCGCTCACGCCAGAGCGGCTCCTCACCTGGCTTTCCAGCCTTTTCGGATTGCTGGCGACTTTGCTGGCTGCGCTCGGACTTTCCGGCGTTGTGGCTTTCTCCGTCTCCCGGCGCACGCGAGAGATCGGAATCCGCATGGCGCTGGGCGCGCAACCCGACGACATTCTTCGCCACGTCGTAAGTCACATGGCATTCCTGGTCACTGCAGGCATGGCTGTGGGTTTGGCCGCAGCATATGGGCTAAGCCGGTTGCTTGGCAGCATGTTGTACGAAGTGGGATCCGCGGATCCACCCGCTTTTGCCGGAGCCTGTTTTTTGCTGGGCGTGGTTGCGGCCCTCGCCGCCTACTTGCCAGCCCAGCGCGCGACGCAAGTCGATCCCGTGGTGGCTTTGCGCTATGAATAGGTACACGGTCGAGCCGATGAACCGGCTAGCAGGAGTGCGGGCATGAACCGGATGCGCGTCTGGGCTGTTCGAGCGAGAGGGCTGTTCGGCAAGAGCCGCCGCGAGGGCGAGCTGGAGGCCGAACTCCAGTCGCACCTCGAAGCTATCACGGAAGAAAACATTCGACGGGGCATGCCTCCAGAAGAGGCGCGATGCTCGGCGCGCCGCGAATTCGGCGGCTTGGAACAAACCAAAGAACTGTATCGCGAGCAGCGCGGCCTGCCGTTTCTTGAAACATTTCTCCAAGACATACGCTTTGGAACGCGCATGCTGGTGAAAAACCCCGGCTTTACCATCGTGGCCGTCCTCACGCTCGCTCTCGGCATTGGCGCGAACGCGGCGATTTTTAGCGTTGTAGACGCCGTATTGCTCCGGCCGCTGGCTTACCGGGACGCCGACCGCCTGGTTACGATTCTTCACCATGGTGACAATCCTGTAGCGGTCGCGAACTACATCGACTGGCGCGATCAGAGCCGCTCTTTCGAGGCCATGGGTGCGGCGGACTCTTGGTCTGCCAACCTGAGCGGTATCGATTCACCGGAACACATTCTGGGACTCAAGGTGACACAGAGTCTGCTCCCGCTGCTCGGCGTCGAACCGCAGCTGGGCCGGCTGTTCGTCGCAGGAGAAGACCAGCAAGGCTCGGAGCACGAAGTCATCCTGAGCTACGGTTTGTGGCAAAGACGATTCGCGAGCGACTCCAAAGTCCTCGGCAAAGTGATCACGCTCGATGGCGAGCCGTACACCGTATTAGGCGTCATGCCGCGCACCTTCAAGTTTGCACCATTCTGGGCTACCCGTGCGGAGATGTGGGTGCCCAATGCATTTGGTGATCGCATTCACAATCGGGGCGGCAACAGCCTGCGCATTTTCGCGAGGCTTAAGCGGGACGTGGCTCTCTCCGAGGCACGCGCGGAAATCGCGACTATCGCCGCGCGTCTTGAGCAAAAGTTTCCAGGCACAAACCGCGATATCGTGGTAACTCCCCTAAAGCAAAACGTCGTCGGCCAGGTCCAAGCGCCGCTGCTGCTGTTGTTGGGCGCAGTGGGATTCGTATTGCTGATCGCCTGCGCCAACGTGGCGCATATGCTGCTGGCGCGCTCGGCGACTCGCCAGAAGGAGATTGCTGTGCGTACCGCGCTGGGGGCTCCGCGCATGCGCGTGATTCGACAGTTTCTCACCGAGAACTTGCTTCTGGCCGCCATGGGCGCTTCCGCGGGGGCGCTCCTGGCGGTCTGGGGGACGCGTGCGCTGGTGGCGCTCAGCCCGGCGTTCCTCCCGCGCGTGGACACCATAAGGATGGATGCCCGGGTCGTACTTTTTTTGATTGCTGTTACCGTACTGACCGGCTTGGTGTTTGGTCTCGCTCCGGCCATGCACGCTTCGGCGGTCAATTTGACGGACACTTTGAAGGACGGAGGCCGCGGAGGCAGCGACGGCCATGGCCGCAACCGGCTGCGAAGTTTCCTGGTCGCCTCGGAATTTGCGCTGGCGCTTATCTTGCTTATCGGCGCGGGGCTGATGGTTCGCAGCTTTTTTGCTCTTCAGTCGATCGACCCCGGATTCAATCCCAATCGTGTGCTTTCCATGGCCGTTTCCGTTGCTGGAACGCAGGAGTCGGAGCCCCATCGGCGCGCGATTTTCTACCAGCAATTAGTCGAACGCGTGCGAGCTCTGCCTGGCGTAGAAGCGGCTGGGGGCATCAATCATCTCCCGCTCGCTGGAGATATGTGGGGCTGGCCATTCGCGATTGAGGGCCGGGCAAAGCCGCTGCCCGGCGAATCGCCTTCGGCCGTCTACCGGATCGTCATGCCGGGATATTTCGAGACCATGCGGCTGCCGGTGCTGCGCGGCCGCGAAATCGCTGCGACCGACGATCCCAGCGCGCCGGGCGTGGTCCTGATCAACGAGACGGCGGCGCGCAAGTACTGGCCGGGCGAAAATCCGCTCGGCAAACACATCGCCTTCGACGACGACAAGACCGCCTCGCCAACGTGGCTGACGGTGATCGGCATGGTCCGCGATGCCAAGCAGGAGAATTGGGCGGAAGCCCCGTATCCGGAGGTCTACCTGGCGGCCTTGCAGAACCGCGGCTTTCTCGGAGAGCGCGAATCGCATGCGTCTTACATAACGCTGGTGGTGCGCACGAGGGGAAACCCCTCCGCACTTTTAGGCACGATAAAAAATACCGTCTGGACGTTCGACCGCAATTTGGCGATCTCCGAAATATTGACGATGGATGATGTGGTTGCGGAGGCCAACGCGGAACCTCGCTTCGAGATGGCCCTGCTCGGGGTGTTCGCTGGTGTCGCGCTCATCCTGGCTGCGGTGGGAATCTACGGAGTGATGAGCTACTCGGTGGCGCGCCGGACGCAAGAAATTGGAATTCGCATCTCTCTCGGCGCCAGCCGGAGCGACGTCTTGAGGCTGGTAGCGCGGCAGGGAATGGTGCTGGCGCTGGCAGGATCGGCCGCGGGCATCGTTGGGGCACTGCTGTTGTCGCGGCTGATGACCAAGCTACTGTACGGAGTTCTCCCAACCGACCCTGTCACCTTTACTGTCGTGGCCGTTCTTCTGACGTTGGTAGCCCTCGCGGCAAACTACCTCCCCGCGCGGCGCGCCACAAGGGTCGATCCCATCGTCGCGCTGCGGTACGAGTAGCTCATGGTCCCGGCTGGGGACCACAACGAAGGATGAAAGCAGCTCGAGCCTCAGCCTTGCAGCATCAATGACTCACGGGTTTCTTTCGTAGGAGTGACCGTACCATTTCCGGGCGCCGTGCTAAAATCTCCGCACCATGAGCCGCCTGTGCTCTTCCCGTTTCGAGCGAGCGGCGCGACAGCTTGGCTGGATGCGCATCGCCGGTCTCGATGAAGCCGGCCGCGGCGCGCTTTTCGGCCCGGTGATCGCCGCCGCGGTAATTCTCAATCCCAAACGCCGCATTGTCGGCCTCGACGATTCGAAGAAACTTCCCGCTGAACGCCGCACCGAACTGGCCGCACGCATTCACGAACGCGCGCTCGCCTGGGCCGTTGCGGAAATCGATGCCCAGCGCATCGACGCGTGGAATATCTATCAAGCCAGCCGCCAGGCTATGACTGCCGCTCTCGAACAACTTTCTATCAAGCCAGATTATTTGCTCATCGACGCCATGCAGCTGGATGTTCCGATCGAGCAGAAGTCCCTCATCAAGGGTGACGCGCGCAGCGTTTCGATCGCCGCCGCCTCTATCCTCGCCAAAACTCATCGCGACGCGTGCATGGAAAAATGGGACGTGGTCTACCCGCAATACGGTCTCGCGCGCCACAAGGGTTATGCCACTCCCGACCACCTCGAAGCCCTCCGACAGCACGGCCCTTCTCCGCTTCATCGCTATTCCTTCGCGCCGGTGCGCGACGCGAATTGCTGGTCCGCCGGCGCCACGCAAACTCCTCTACCCCTTTTCTAGCGCGTCACATAAAATCTCCGCCAGCCACTCGAGAGGTCTGCCCGATGCAAAGGAAAGGAAGCACCCGCCGCATAGCGTTTCCTCTTGCCATGCTCTGGGCCGTTTTTTGTATCTGGACTCTCCAAGCGCACCTGGCCTCGACTTCCTCGGAGGCCGAGGCCGAAACTCTGCTTGCCGCCACGCCACCGATGGGCTGGAATAGCTGGGACTCCTATGGCGAAACCGTAAGCGAGTCCGACATCAAAGCAAATGCGGCCTGGATGGCGGAGCACCTAAAATCCTACGGTTGGGAATACATTGTCGTGGATGAAGGCTGGTATGTGACGAATCACACCGCCGGAACGCCCGCGGCCGCTGCGCAATTCAGTCTCGACGCCTATGGTCGCTACATCCCTGCCGTCAACACCGTGCCTTCGGCCGAAAACGGCGCCGGCTTCAAGCCGCTCGCGGACTACGTCCACTCCCTCGGCCTTAAATTCGGCATCCACATTTTGCGCGGCATTCCCAAAGAGGCGGTAGGCAGAAACCTGCCGATTGCAGGCACTTCTTTTCGTGCCACGGCTGCCGCGGACGTCACCGATTCTTGCCCGTGGAATCCCTACAATTTCGGCCTGAACGCTAAGTCGCCCGCCGCTCAGGCCTACTACGATTCCATCGTCCGGCTGTACGCCGGCTGGGGCGTAGACTTCCTCAAGGTCGATTGCATTTCGAGCCACCCCTACAAAGCTGCCGAGATTCGCATGCTCAGCGGAGCGCTCCGCAAAGTTCGCCGGCCCATCGTCCTCAGCTTGTCACCCGGTCCGGCCCCGCTCGACAAGGCCACCGAGCTGCGCCGCTACTCGCATATGTGGCGCATCTCGGACGATATTTGGGATGTGTGGTCGAGCGATCGGGACTTTCCGCAGGGCGTGGGGAATCAGTTTGCCCGCGCTGCGAAATGGGCCGCGTTTTCGGGTCCCGGACATTGGCCGGACGCGGACATGCTTCCGCTCGGCCGCCTGGAACCGGCCGCCGGCTGGGAGAAGCCGCGTACCACGCGCCTCACCCACAACGAGCAGCGCACCCTTCTCACCCTCTGGTCCATCTTTCGTTCGCCGCTCATCATGGGAGGCAACCTCCCTCTGTGCGACGAGTGGACGCAATCCGCGCTCACCAATGCGGAGCTGATCGGCGTCGATCAGCATTCCACGGGCAACCATGCCCTGGTCTCGACGGACAAGGCCGCCGTCTGGCTGGCCACTCCTGAGTCCGGCGATGGTGCCTTCATCGCCGTTTTCAACCTCGATGCGGCGCCGCAGTCGTTTCACTACACTTGGAAGGATTTGGGCCTCAAACGCTCGAACTACAGCCTGCGCGACCTTTGGGAACACCAAGACCTGGGTTCCGAGGAATTTGTCGATGTCACGCTCCCCGCCCACGGGTCCGCGATCTACTGGGCCTCGGAAAAATGACCCGCTTTTTCGTTCTTCGCCGTCGCTTCATTCCTTTAGCAAATCCGTCCCGATGCGTTTTATCATCGTCCCCGCCGCTCGCCGTCCGCGGCAGCTCATCCCCGGCGGCCGGGAGCGGCTATCACTGATGCCAGCCCATGCTCTTCAACAGCCTTGCCTTTCTTTTCCTATTCTTGCCGGTCGTTTACTTCGGTTTCTGGCGTCTTCGCACAAAAAAGCAGCGCTACGTTTGGCTTACCACCGCGAGCTATATTTTTTACGGCACGTGGAACTACAAGTTCTGCGCGCTCATGGCCTTTTCGACCGCGGTCAGCTACTTTGCAGGCCTCGGCATGCTCGGCGCCTGCAATCCTCGACGTCGGAAACTGTTCCTGATCGTTCCCGTCACCATTGATCTTCTTCTGCTCGGCTTCTTCAAGTATTTTAATTTCACGGTCTCCAGCTTTGCGCAGCTCTCCGCGTGGCTTCACCTGCCCGTGCACCCGACCGCGCTGAATATTATTCTCCCCTTGGGCATTTCGTTCTACACGTTTCACACCATCAGCTACATGCTTGACGCCTACCGCGGCGTCATTACCCCGACGCGAAATTTTTGGGAGTTTTCCTGTTACGTCTCCCTTTTTTCGCAGCTCGTCGCCGGTCCCATCGTCCGCTTCCGCCAGGTGGAGGCCGATCTGGACAACCTGGATCAGGCCGACCGCACCGGCTGGCTCGACATCGGCTGGTCCTTCTTTGCCATTGGCATGATGAAAAAAGTTCTTCTCGCGGACACCATTGCGGCCGTCATCCATCCTGCCTGGAAGGATGCGGCGCATCTTTCCACGCTCGGCGCGTGGCTCTCGGTCATCGGCTACAGCTATCAGATCTATTTCGATTTCTCGGGCTACAGTGACATGGCCGTCGGCCTCGGCTATCTTTTCGGCATCCGCCTACCACAGAACTTCAACTCTCCCTACAAAGCCCTCAACATCTCCGATTTCTGGCGACGCTGGCACATTTCGCTGTCCACCTGTTTGCGCGACTATCTCTACATTCCCCTGGGAGGCAGCCGCGTCGCCGCGAGCTGGCTGGTGTATCGCAATCTTATGATCACCATGCTTCTCGGCGGTCTCTGGCACGGCGCCAACTGGACCTTCGTCGTGTGGGGCGGCTATCACGGCGCCCTGCTGTGCCTCTACAAACTCTTCGGCAGGTTTTGGGATCGTCTCCCGGTGGTCGTTCAGCGCGCGGGGACCTTTTTTCTCGTAACCATGGGATGGGTTTTCTTTCGATCGGACAGTTTCTCTGTGGCCGCGGGGATGCTCGCCCGGATGTTCGCATTTTCCGCCGGCGATCCGTTCCGTGGACTTATCGGTTTGCTGGTGGCCTTGGCCATTGCCGCTGCCATCGCGCACTTCGCGCCCAACACCTTTGAACTAAATCACCAATGGAATTCGTGGACCGTGGCAGGTCTCTCGCTCGGATACGCGGCGGCGCTTCTGACCCTGGCATCTGGTCAGCAGTCGCCATTTCTCTATTTTCAGTTTTAGTGCATCCGCGAGGAGCAGAAATAATGCAAGTGCACGACGCCACCGCCCACTCGGCAAGAACCTGGAGCATCGGACGTCTTTTGCCACGCCTGATGTTTCTCGCTCTTCTCTTGGACCTGGTCCTGCGTTTGGTTCCGCTGGACGCTCTCACATTTCGCGCTTGGGAGGCGATGCTCCGCCGCTACCCAAATGCGGTCGGCCCGTTCATCCCCAACAAGCACTATCACCGCGATAATTCTTACGGCGGAGTCGCGGGGATCGGAAATCTTCCCGCCCTTCGCCACTATCACTCCGTGGATTTCACCACCGACGCTGAGGGCTTCCACAATCCTCCCGCACTGGCACAGGGCAACCCCATCGGCATGGTGATTGGAGACTCCTTTGCCGTCGGCAGCGAACTCCCCGAAGAACAGTCCCTCTCCGCGCAACTCACCCACCGCTTCGGCGCCTATTTCTACAACGCCGGCGGTCCGCAACCCCTCCCCTTGCGCAGTCTTCGGACCGTAGCCCGGCGCCTCGCTCTTCATCACGGTCTGGTCATTTTTGAGTTCCTGGAATCGCGCGCCTTGCAAGATCCCCCCGCGGCCACTCCCGATGGCGGCCGCGGCGCAGCCCAGGCATTTTTCTTTCGTGCCATGGGTGCGGACTGGACGGACCGTCTCGGAACTCCGCTCAATGAGCTCCACGCTTCACCGCTCCGAGCCCTTTCGGTCAAGCTGGAGAAGAGCGTCCAGGACGATACCCTGCTACCCAATTCCTTTGCTTCCTTCGTAATTCAAGAAAGGCTCCGCAACGGCGAACCCATCGTCTTTCTACCCGCGGAATTGAAATCCCCCAGCGACGCGGGCCAAGCGGCGAAGCGCTGGGCCGCATATTTCGGCTGGTATTCCGCGGAATTACGCAAGGATGGCCTCGATCTGGTGGTCCTTCTGGTTCCGAACCGCTCCACCATCTATGCGCCTCTTCTCGCCCAGCCGTCGGATGTCTCCGCTTCTCGCGCAACTCTCGAGGAGTTTGCGGATGCGCTCGAGAACGCGGGTGTCCCCAACGTTGCTCTTCTAAACCGCTACGTTCACGACGCTGGCATTCTTCTCGATCAGAAAAAGTATCTCTATTTTCTGGATGACACGCACTGGAACGGCGAAGGCACTGCTGACGCCGCCGACGAAATCTTCAAGGCTCGCCGCTAGCAGCCGTTTCTTCCGCCGCTCGGACGGAGCTGCTCTCTCTCCGCCAGCCCCGCTGCCGATCAGCCCGGCGCAGAATAGGCCAAAAAACGCGCTTACCCCGCTTCGCCCCGTCTTCGCCGTCTAGTTTCCCGGTCCTGACGGGGATAACTGGCTGCTCACACCCATCTCTGGCTTCGTTGACTTGCCTTTTCTCGGCCTGCTAGCGTTAGCAAGGCGGCTTGTGTGTGCCGGTCATCGCCCTCGGGCGGAGGACCGGCCCTCTAGCAGACGTGTGCCGCTTATTGTCTGAGAACGCGAATGGCCTATACCAAAAGTAAATTCGTCGAATCCGCGCAGAAGCTGCTGAATCAGGGCAAGGTCCCTCAGGCCATCGCCGAATACCAGCAAATTCTTAAGTTTGAGCCGCGCGATCAGGTCACTCTCATGACCATCGGCGAACTGTACATCCGGCAGGGTGAGACCTTTCAGGCCATCGATTATTTCGAGCGCCTCGCTCAAATTTTTGTCGGAGACGGTTTTCTCACCAAAGCCATCGCCGTTTACAAGCGCATCGCCAAACTGGCCCCCGAAGAGATTCGCCCCCTCGAAAAGCTGGCCGACCTCTACGTCCAGCAGGGGGTTATGAGCGAAGCCCGGCCGCTCTTTCTGCAGCTTGCGGAAATCCATCTCAAGAACAACCGCCAGCCCGAAGCCGTCAGCCTCCTGAAAAAGCTCCTGTCCGCCGAACCGGACAATCTTCGCATTCAGATTCGCCTGGCCGATCTCTATCAGGCCATGGGCCAGTCACGCGAAGCCGTCGACACCTACGTGTCCGCCGCGCAGCGCGCTCTCGCCCGCGGGGATCAGGCTGAATCCGATAAGCTTGCCGACAAGGCTTTAAAGATCGATGCCCGTTGCCTGGCCGCCACCATCGTGAAAGCCCGTTCCTTTTCCTCCCAGGGTAATCTCACGCAAGCCGTGGAGATCCTCGAGCACGTCGCCGATCTCGAAAAGGGTGGCGAACAAACCGAGCTGCTCCTCGATCTTTATCTAAAAGACACAAATTGGGATAAAGCCACGGCTCTCGCGCTCCGCGTATTGGGAGCCGACAGCAAAAACTTTGGCCCTGCGCAAAAGATCGTCGAAGGGCTTCTCGAGTCGGGTCAAAGCGACCGCGCCATGACCATCATTGGCCAGATTCGCGTGCCCATGATCGACGGCGGCGAACATGAAGTCATCGGCCGCCTGCAAAACGAACTCGCCGGGCGCATGCCGGGCCGCATCGAGCCTCTCGAGTGGCTCGTCGACTTCTACGGGCGCACCAGCGATTCGTTCCGCCTTCCCGACGCCCTCGCGCAATTGGGTGATGCCCTAGCCGCGGCCAATCAACTCGAGCGTGCAAAAACCATCTTCGAGCAGCTGGTCGACCGCCAGCCCGATAGCGATTCTGCCAAACGCAAACTGGACGGCGTCCTCCGCCAAATGGGCTTGTTGGCCGCCGAACCAGCGCCGCAGGCTCCCAAAGAAGATCTCCAGGCAGACATACCCAAGGCTTCTGCGCCAAAGCTTCGTCCGGACTCCGAAGCCACCTTTGCACCCGTCGCGGGCGACAAACCCTCGGCCGTCTCCGTACCCGCCGAGCCCCAGCTCGACGAGGAGACCCAGAAGTTCATCGCCCAGTCCCTTACGGATGTCGATCTTTTCGCCAGCTACGGTCTGACCCAAAAAGCTATCGGCCTTCTCGAAGCTATTTTGCGCCGGGCTCCTCGGCACACTCCGACCCTTGAAAAGCTTCTCGACTTTGTCCTGGGCGCCGGCGACGACCGCCGCACCGCTGAGCTTGCTGCCCAACTTGAGCAAATCCACAGCGACCGCGCCGACCTGCGCGGCGCCGAGCGCTTCGGGGAGCTTCGCCGCAGATTCCAGCGCGCCGCCGGTCTTACCGACGCCGAATTGGCAGCCAGTACCGCGCCCGCCAAGCAGGAGGCTCCTGCGGCAACCATCCCGGAAATCCCGGCGATGAAAGTCGCCGCCGGGCCCGAACCAATCGGCCAAGAACCTGTGCTTGAGTTTGAAACACCGGTGGCTGCCGAACCCGCCCCCAGCGAGTCGTCACAGGCCTCCGGTGTTCAAGAAGAGGTCGACCTCTCCGATGAGTGGGCTTCGATGCTCGAAGACTCTCATCCTGCCGAGCCTGCCGTTAAGCCGCCTCCGGCAAAGCCCGCCGCGCCTGGTCCGCCCGAAGTTGCCGCGGAGCCCGTTGGCGCGGAGGAATTTTCGATTACAGAAGAGCCGGGAGCTGGAACCTCCGATTCCCGTGGGGCCGGTGAATTCGAATTACCCGTTGAAGCTCCAGCGGTTCTCGAGGGACAACCAAATTCCTTTGCCGATATTTCCGCAGAGCTTCCTCCCGTTGATGAACCGAAGCCCGCACCTGTCGTGGAGAGTCGCGCCCCCGCCGTCCCGGTAAAGCCCGTCGCTCCTCGGGAGCCGACAGCTCCCGAACAGCCTGCTCCTCCTGCGGCCGCCGCGCCCGAGCCTGAATTCGAGCTCGACCAGGATTTCGAGCTGGTCCTCGAGCCGGAACCACTGGTTCCCGCCTACGACCAGAAGCCGCCTGAAACACCCATCGCCGTGCGAAAGCCCGAACCGGACGCGGTCGACGCTTCCCAAACCGCCCCCCCTGCTGCCAGTTTTGCCTCCGACCAGTTTCTCGCCGACCTCGCAAAAGAGATCGACGATCTTGGCCTCGACGCGCTCACGCCGTCCCGCTCGGAAGCAGCGCCCCAAGCCGCTCCGCCTAAACGGGAAGAAAAACCCGCTGGGCCGGCGGAACACAGCCCGCTCAAGGAGGTCTTCGACGATTTTCGCGCCGAGCTTGGCGAGATGGGTGCCGAGGACGAAGACCTCGAGACCCACTACAATCTCGGCACCGCCTTCCGCGAAATGGGCCTCCTCGACGAAGCCATCAGCGAATTCCAAAAAGTCGCCAAAGCCACCGAGCGCGGCAAACCCTTCCGCTATGTCATGCAGTGCTGCACGCTCCTGGGTCTCGCTTTCATGGAAAAAGGCCAGCCAGGCATCGCCGCCATCTGGTACGAGCGCGCTCTGCTCACCCCGGGCATCGAACCGGAAAGCATTCTCGCGTTGCGGTATGATTTAGGTGTTGCCCAGGAATCCGCGGGTGAGCCGGAAGCAGCGCTTAAGAGTTTTTCCCAGGTCTATGCGATGAACATCGACTATCGCGACGTTGCTGATCGCATTGCGGCTCTGCAGAAGCCCATCCGCTGATAACCGGCACCCATTGATGCAGGCGATTCCCTCTTTAACCATGAACCGCGTGTTACGTGCACTGCTGGTCGTCGTTTGCTTCGAAATGGGAGCCCTGCTCCTCTATCTCCCGTGGTCCGCCTTCTGGGAACACAATTTTTTCCTCAACCATTTTCCCTCGCTGATTCACGTGGTGCTTCATCCATCCTTCCGCGGCGCCGTAAGCGGTCTAGGCGTAGTGGATATCCTGTTAGCTCTCAGCTTTATCGGTTCGCGTCCTGGTCCTTCTAGTGTCCCCCCCAAATAGCTCGCCGCTCGATTCGAAGCCTCCGGGCAGAAAGCCCATCCTCTGTTACGTGACCGACCGCCGCAGCTTGCTAGCCGCGCCCCAGAAAGATTTGCTCGATCCGCTCCTGGAAAAGATCGAACGGGTAGGCGCTGCTGGCGTAGATTGGATTCAGCTTCGCGAGCGAGATTTGCCGGGGGAAAAATCCGCCTGGCTCACACGCGAAGCCTTGCGCCGCGTTTCGAACCAAGCAGGCCCTGCGAAGGGCCGCACGCGCATTCTCGTCAATGACCGCCTCGACGTGGCCATCGCCGAACAAGCCGGCGGCGTCCATCTAGGAGAAAACTCTCTGCCAGTCCAAGAAGCAAAACGTCTCTTAAAATCATCCCCCGCCGAGAAATCGGTGCCTCCCGGTTTTCTCGCCGGCGTTTCTTGCCACTCCTTAGAAGCCGCCCAATCCGCCGCTACCGCTGGCGCAGACTACATTTTCTTCGGCCCGGTCTTCGCCACGCCGTCTAAAGCCGACTATGGCGCGCCCCAAGGCCTTGCTCGTCTCGCCGAACTCTGTACCTCAGTAACCATTGCGGTCTTGGCCATCGGAGGAATCACGCTGGAAAACGCGCCCGCATGCTTCTCAGCCGGTGCATCCGGCATCGCCGCTATTCGCCTGTTTCAGGACCCAGCCGATCCCGCCAGTGTCGTCCGCGCCATTCGCCAAGGCTTCTAATCCAAGACTTGCTTGACGGCAAATCTCAAGGCGACATCAATCGGCGCAGCAGCCGAATTTGCCCCGCGTGATACACATCGTGCAAAGCCACTCCATAGATTTGTCGAAGGAACTTTGCCGCGCGCGGCGTGCCCAAAATCTTCTCGATGGTGGCCCGCAACGCCCGATGCTCTCGTTCCAGCAACTCCTTATCCGCGCGCCAGGCCGTCTCGTTGGCACTGCCTTTTTCCGGCCGCGGAAAAAAATTACTCCCCTGCAAGGCAAACGAGCCTCTCTTTCCACCTTCGATGCGTCTCCGCACCGCGTATTTCCAATACGCCGCATGCAGTGTCTCTTCCCATATGTTGTGTCGCCGCGCTCGCGGCCGCCATGCAGCCTGCTTGGCGCTCACCCCCCGGATGGCTTGCCTCAGATTAGGCCCGTGCCACGTTTTCTTCTTGTACGCCTCGTCGAACAGCCGCATCACCAGTTCCTCGGTCTTCACGGTATACCCTCTTCGGCGGGGTCCTTGGCGGCAGCTTCGCCATCATCGTCAAGCGTACCGCTTTCGCCTTTTTCCGCAGTCCTGGAAAACACCGCAATTCTTGCCGTAGGCTTTGCGGCGCCGAACTCATTTCTCCCGTTTCTCTTGGAGGACGCGGTCTAGCCGAGCGTCACATTCCGGCTAGAGATTCTTCTCTTGCGCCCGGGATTTCCGGCGGAGAGGGCGGGTTTTTAGTTGAAACTTGCTTGCATCTGATATCGGACTAAGTTAGTCTTATTTCCTGTTGCAAATCACTTGCAAGGAGATACCGTGTCCGCTGCGGTAGTTCGCTCTGCTCTCACCCTTTTCTTGGTACCTCTACTTTTCGTTTCGCTCCCGGGGTCTTCCCTTGCCCAGGAAAACCCTTACATCATCGCCTATGACCACTATCTCGAAGAGCCCGGCAACCTGGAAATCGAATACTTCTCCACCTTTGGCACCGAGCGCGCCGGCAGTGACTTCCATGCCTTCTGGATGGAGTTCGAGTACGGCGCCACCGCCTGGTGGACCACCGAGTTCTACCTGGATGGCCAGTCCACTTTCGGCGATTCCACTGTCTTTACCGGCTTCCGTCTCGAAAACCGCTTTCGCGTATGGAAACGCGAGCATTTCATCAATCCGGTGCTCTACGTCGAGTACGAAAACATCACGGGCGCGGACAAGCTCCTGAAGGAAGTGGAAGGCCACGACGTGGAAACAGACTACGCGGACCGCAACGCGGCGCTCCGCCAGGAACACAAGCACGAGCTCGAATTGAAACTGCTTCTCTCGGGTACCCACAAAGGCTGGAACGTTACAGAAAACACCCTGGCCGCCAAGAATCTCTCGAATAGCCCCTGGGAGTTTGGTTACGCCATCGGCGCTAGCAGGCCTCTGGCCCTGAAGGCTTCCGCAAAACGCTGTTCCTTCTGCCGTCAGAACTTCATCGCCGGCGTCGAAATGTACGGCGGTCTCGGCGACCGCCACAGCTTCGGCCTGCACGAGACTTCTCACTATCTCGCCCCCGTGGTTGCCTGGAATCTGCCTTCGGACTGGACCCTGCGGCTCTCCGCCGGTTTCGGCTTGAACGACAACAGCCATCGCCTGCTCGTGCGCTGGGGCGTTTCGCGGGAAATCACCGGTTTCGGCTCGGCGGTCAAAAACCTCTTCGGGGGCCACCGATGAGCGCACATGTCCGAGCTCTCGCCGCTACCGCTGCGCTGCTCTCCGTATCCATGGCCCTCGCGCAGCAGGACAAGCCCCCGGCTTCGAAGTATCGTAAGGACGCGCTGGTTTATGCCGAGCTAACCAAAGCCCCGCAAAAAGCCCGTGCCAAGCGCAATCCTCTGGAACGAGATCCGGACGCCGTGGCCGCCGGAAGAAATCTTTTCGAACAGCACTGCACGGAATGCCACGGCGATTTGGCCGAGGGTGGAAGAAAAGGCCCAAGCCTTCTCGTCGAGCAGGTTCAGAATTCCGAGCCGGGCGCAATCTTCTGGATCCTAACCAACGGTGTTGTCTGGCGAGGGATGCCGGTTTGGTCCAAACTGCCCGAGCCCCAGCGTTGGCAGCTTGTCAGCTACATAAAATCTTTAGGTGTGGCGCCAAAGCCGTCATCCGGCTCCCCTACTGCGCCGCCCTCAGGGCCTCGTTGAGAATCATCGCCAGCCGGACGCCGCCCTCGGCAATGCGCTTTTCGGCCACCGGGCCCGCCCTTTGCTGGTACGTTTCGCCCGCCGTGATGTTCAAATGCAGCAGGCGCTCGCCGATGTTGTTGTCGTCCGAGCAACTGTCGACGGAAACGTTTGGCTCGACGGCGATCTTTGGTGTCAGGGCCCCATATACCACGCTCTCGGCAAAATCGAAGCCTTCCCACACCCATCGATCGACGTGGATGCCCTCCTTCTGCCAACCCTCGATGTCCGCCGCGAATTGTGCGTCAAGCGTTTCGGCATACTCGGCTGGATCAGCGCCTTCCGCATCGCGCTCCGGAATCACCGTATCCCAAAGGCTGTGCAAGTTTGGCGAATAGGAATGATTGTGTTCGTGGGCGCTGCGCCGGAAGTATTTTACCGGCACGCAATTTCCGCCTTCATCGGCGTTCGTGATGGTGTGCAGCGGCTGGTGCAGATCTCCAACGAAATGGATGATGTAGCGCAACGCCTCGGCGCGCTTGGCCCCGTCCGCTTTCGCATCTTTCAGAATAGCCAGTTGCTCGCTGATCGCTCTGGTCACGCATCCATTCACTCCGCAATAGGGCTCGAGCGGCCCGTGCTGCGACCCTCGTGGCACATCGATGTAGTGCCACGGTCCGTTCTTTCGCTGCCCGCGCACATCATCCGCCCACGTCGATGCATCCGCCATCAGATCGCGGCCGGCCCCACCGCAATAGCGGTTCAACTTCGGATCGATGGGATTTTCCGCCAGCAGTTTCTCGACGAATTGTTTCGCTTCCAGCGTCAAATGCTTCTCGGCGAGCAAAGCCACGGCCTGGTGGCCCTTGCAGCCCCAAGCAAGGGTCGCCGACGGCCAGAACAGCAACATCAGACCGCACAGAGAACTCCAACAAGCCCCAAACCGTTTCATGGCGAGCTCCCCTTCAAAATGCACGAAATCTCGAACGATCGTCTTGATTCGCAAAGTTTTTTCAGCAGCAAAAGAAGAGTAGCTGACAGAAGACTTCCGCAACAGGAAAAGCGCGACACTCCGCAGTGCGGAAGATCCCCGCGAGCGCCGCTCAAGAATCACCCAGCCGGCGGCTTCAGGCGCTCAACCAGCGTCCAATCGGCCGCCAGGATTCTGTGTGCTCGCAAATCACGCGCAGCGCGGCCGTGATGGGAATTGCCAGCAGCAGGCCCATTCCGCCCCACACCCAACCCCAAAAAAGCAGCGCAATCGTAATGGCCACGGCATTCAGGCGCACCCGCCGGCCGACAATTTGCGGCGCAACCAAATTCAACGCCAGGACATGAATGGCCGTCAACCCCCCGGCGATCAGCGCGAACTGCCCGAACGTTCTCCATTTGGCCAGCGCGATGACAAACGCTGGCAGCCAAGCCAGCACCGCCCCGATGTACGGCACCATATTGAGCAATCCCGACGCAATTCCGGCGATGATCGGAAAATCCAGCCCCAGGATCCAGAAGAACAGGCTGCTGGCCGCAATCACCAGTAAAGTCAACAGCGTCATTCCCGCCAGGTAGTCCCGCAGAACATCCCGCAAATCCTCGAGCGTCTCCTTCACGCGCGTCCGTTGCGACGCCGGAAACAGTTGCAGCGTTCCGTGCCATACCTCGTGTTTTCCCGCGAGCATGAAGAAAACCAAGAACGGCACAAATGTGATTTCCAGAAACAGCGCGTACAGAGACCCAATCCCGCGGAATAAAAGAGTGCGCACAATCGCTGTTTCCGGCCGCTCCCCGCCCCCTTGTGGTGGAGCTGTTTCTGGCGCGATTTCGGAAACCTTCCCTTCGATTCCTTTGATCTTTGCTTCCACTGCGCCTGCCGCTTGTTTCAGCACTGCACCGTATCTCGGCCAGTTTGCCGCAAAGTCTTCGGTTCGCGTTCCCAGTCCGTACCCCACCGCAATCAGAACCGCAATCAGCAGCAGAACCATGGCCATGGCGCCCACCGTCCGCGCCACGTGCATCCTCTCCAGCAACTCCACGGCGGGATCCAGAAAATAGGCCAGCAAAATCGACAGCAGCACGGTGATGACCACGCCCGCTGCGTAGTAGAAGAACAACAGGATGATCGCCGCGGCGAGTATGCGCAAACTGAAGGTTGATCCTGCTATGCGAACCGTGGACGTTGGCTCTTCTATCTCTGGCACGAGGCACTCCGTTCCCATCACGTTAACATACCGTGGCCCGCGTAGCGTATTTCCAATCGGCCGCGGCAATTATGCTCTCGCCGGCTGTTCGCGAGCCGCTACCGGTGTTCCGTGTTTATAGAAGCGAACCTCCGTGCTGTCCCTTCCCGGCGTCCTCTCGACCGTGTGCTAAACTTTCCTGATGTCGCCCGTTCTGGAATGGAACGTGAGCCTTTCATGCCCAAAGAACTCTTCGGAACCGACGGCATTCGCGGCGTTCCCGGCACCCCGCCGCTCGACGACGCCACACTTTTTGCCACCGGCCGGTCTCTCGCCGCTTATCTGCTCGGTGAACATTCCGCCGCTCGCGTGCTCATTGGCATGGACACGCGCGAATCCGGTCCTCACATCGCTGCGCTCCTCGCCGCCGGCCTATCGCAGGGCGGAGCATCGCTAGCCTTTGCAGGCGTCATTACCACACCCGGCGTCGCCTGCCTGGTCCGCCAAAATGATTTTCAAGCCGGCGTGGTCATCTCCGCCTCCCACAATCCTTACCAAGACAATGGCGTAAAACTTTTCTCCCACGCGGGCATGAAGTTCCCGGACTCGGTAGAAGAATCCCTCGAAGCGGACATCTTGAAGCATCGCTCTGCTCCGCCGCCGAAAGATCCGCCTCTTCCAGGCGCCGATGCTTCTCTCGACGCCGAGTATCTCGATTTTCTCCGCAGCCGCATCCTTCCCGGTAGCAATCTCACGGGTTTCCGCATCGTCCTTGATTGTGCCAATGGCGCGGCCTACAAGCTCGGCCCCGAACTCTTCCGCACTCTCGGTGCCGAGGTGGTCTCCATGGGTGGTTCGCCGGATGGCCGCAACATCAACGCCGGCTGCGGTTCCCTGCATCTCGAGGGCCTGCAAAAACGCGTGGTCAGCGAGCGCGCCCGCCTTGGCGTGGCTTTCGACGGCGACGCCGACCGCGCCCTGTTTGTCTGCGAATCCGGCAAAATCGTCAACGGCGATGGAGTTCTTTTAGCCGTCGCGCGCCACCTCAAATCCCAAAACAAACTCAAAGGCGATCGCGTGGTCGCCACGTCCATGTCCAATCTCGGCCTCGAGCGCGTCCTGGCCCGCGAAGGCATCACGCTGGCCCGCGCATCGGTCGGCGATCGCTACGTCCTCGAAGAAATGCTTCGCAGCGGCAACGTCATCGGCGGCGAGCAATCCGGCCACGTCATTTTTCTAGAAGACAGCCCGGCCGGCGACGGCCTTCTCACCGCGGTAAAAATCGCCTCCCTCGTTTCTATGCACGGCAAAATCGAATCGCTTGTCGAGGGCCTCCGGGACTACCCGCAAGTCATCGTCAACGTCAAAGTAAAATCCAAGCCCCCGCTCGAAACCCTCCCCGAAGTTTCCCGCGCGTTAGCCGAAGCCCAATCCGCTCTCGGTGAAAATGGACGCGTGGTGCTCCGCTATTCCGGCACCGAGCAGCTGGCCCGCATCATGGTCGAAGCCGAACACCACGCCGACGTCGAGCGCTTTAGCCAGTCTCTAGCCAAAGCCCTGCGCTCCTCCATCGGCGCCTGACATTTTTCTGGGAGCTCTTCTCTCGAGCCAAAGTGTTTCGCTCGGACGACCAGAGAAACACGGCGGTCGAAGCCAGCCTTGGCCGAAGCAAACCGCCGCTTTCTTTCTGTTTCTGAATAAGCCGTCAGGTCTTGGCGGCCTTTACCTCGACGATGTTGCTCTCCGGATAGCGGTCGTGATGCCGCACCCAGGCCATACCGTGCGGCAACCCCGCTTCATCCCGCCCCTTAGGCACCCGATCGAGAATCGCATACAAGCCCATCAAGTCTTCCAGCCCGCGAGCATACATGGAATACGTGTGGAACACCTCGCCGTTCGCGTTTTTGCAGAACACACTCATTCCTGGCCGCTCGTCACTCGGAAACTTGGTGGGGGCGAAGTTGTAGAGGACCTCCCTCCCCACGTCCTCTTTCGCCACGGAAACGCCAAAATCAAAATTGAAGTCGCTTCCGTAGGACGACACCCAAGGAAATTTCCAGGCCATGCGCTTCTTGAACTCTTCAATCTTCAGAAGCGGAGCCCTCGAAACAATCATCAGCCGCACGTCTCTCTGTGCCAGATGGATCGCCATGCCATCCATGTGATCGGCCAGCAGCGAGCAGCTCGGGCATCCCTGCTCCCAATCTGGCCCCAACATGAAGTGATAGATTGCCAGCTGACTTTTCCCACCGAACAGCTCGGCCAAGGCTTTCTTCCCGCTCGCAGTGTCAAACACATACGTCTTATCAACCTTCACCCAAGGCAGCTTGCGCCTCTCCTCTGCAAGCGCGTCTCTCTGCCGTGTCAAATTCTTTTCTTTGGCCAGCAGTTCTTTCCGCGCCGCGATCCATTCAGCTTGCGATACTACTTTCGGTTGTTCCATCGCGCTTTCATTCATGACGCTCTCCTTACAAGAAATTGTCCTCAACCACTTTGACGGTCGAGGAGCCCGCGGCTCCATCCGCTGCGAGCCCCCGCACCGCCCTAGACCGCTTCTGTTTCTTGCGCCCCATCGATGGCTAGTTGCTAGCCGCCTGCGCTTTCGGGGCCTGCGCTCTCGCGGTCATTTCCGCACGCATTTTTCGCATGGCTTCGTTCGATCCCGGACTGTGCTTTTCACGCCAAGCCTCGAGACGCTTGGCGTGCTCTTCCATGTTCCGGAACACCTTTTGGCTCCCGAACATCGTTCTCCACGCCCCCAGCACCGGCTTCACCTGTTCCCACACCATCCATTGCTCGCCGGAATTCTCGAAGAACAGGTCTTCGTCAACCAGCCCACGGTTCACGATGCTCGCCACCATTTCCCAATACCCAAGCACCATCCGCATATACACGTTTTCCTTGCTCCCGGGAGGACACAGCCGCATCACATCCTCCGCGGTTTGGACATGAAAGTTCGCCCCGAACCAGTCGCGCGCCTCGCGCAGCTTGGGTTCGCGTCTCAATTCGTACAGCTTTAACATCAAGTTCACTTGCTCGTGCGTTGCTTCTGACATGTTTCCTCCTTTTGATGGGCCTTCTCCAGCGAACTCTTCGCGCCACGCATCCCGCTCATCACGCGAAACTTGCCGACCACCAGCGCCGTCACTCCACCGGATGACACGGCGCCGGCTACCAACATCGCCAGCGTTGAAATGCATGCAGGGCACATAAATCCTTCCCGT
>Ga0207151_1026_pt1 | contig 39960 bp, 34 predicted proteins | sample Alteio_BWMinHeat_29_FD_153523 | JGI IMG/M metagenome (GOLD analysis project Ga0207151, IMG submission 153523) | Enriched cells from forest soil in Barre Woods Harvard Forest LTER site, Petersham, Massachusetts, United States -... | ecosystem: Environmental > Terrestrial > Soil > Temperate forest >... | reverse complement strand
ACGATGGTATATCATCTACAATCTGTGGTGGATTAGGATCTATTACACAAGCAACGGCGACTCTTGAAGGCGATGCATTAGTTATAGGTGGTGCAGAAGCTATTCTTTTAAAAACAGGTGGTGTCAGTTTACCGCTTGTAGCATATGCGGCACAAAAAGGGTTTGAAGCAGTTCACACGGTAAGTAAAAAAGCAGGTGATATTGCACAATCTGCTTGTCACGCAACATTTGATTTTACAAGAAAATCTTTTTCAGATATCACAGATAAATCAAATGCAAATAATGTTGTCGAACAAGAATTTATTCGCACAATGCAAAAAGACTATATTCCAAATTACGTTGGTAATATTGCTACTAAAATTTACGACGTCAATCGAAATCAAAATTATTCAGTACCTGAATTTACAGATGTTTCATCTTATGACGATTTTAATCAAAAATATCTTTCTGTATTAAATCAACAACTCAATATCCCAACAGCGATGAAAATAAATGAAACCTCACAAGCGCAACAGCGAGGTAGAACACAAATGAATAGTAAAAATATCGCAAATTCAAGTCAAATGTCTCAACCAGCAAGAGCTAGAATGTCACAACAACCTGTACGACAAGTGGTAACAGAATCCGTTGTAAATAGAGATACTCAGAAAATTATATCCGTTGTTACCCATTTTACTGAAGCTTTTACAAACATAAATGCAAAAGGTTTTGAAACAGAGCCCTTAATCATTCAACGTAAAAAAGAATTAGACGATTTAAAAAGAACAAATGCAAATAGCCAGCTTATTTTAAACAAAGGATTAGAGATTAAGAATGCACAAGTTGCAATTCTGGCTAAGCGCGAAGAATTTGCAAACAATTTGCAGCATGGCAAAAACGTAGTAAATGCAATTGGTATTTTAGCTTCTATAACAGGACATCAGCGATTTGCTCAACAAGTTATGACGGTTGGTAAAGAAGGCTTTGCACTAGTAGAAAATATTTTAGGGTTTTTAGGCAAAGGTTCGTTAGCAGGCATCACTGCTTCTGCTGCTACTGGAAATATACTTGCCTGCTTGCCTGCTTTAATTGGTTTATTTCAAAAACAAAAAGAAGATCCATCGCAGGCATTATCAAGACAAATGACTCAGATGATGCTACAAATACAAAGTATGTTTAAAGAAGTATTTGCAAGATTAGATGGAATTGAATTTGGAATTGAACAAGTTCAACAACAAAACCTGCAATATTTTTTATTATTAAAATTAGATAACAGTTTAGCTTCAGAAAAAATCGACTTATTCGAATCAAAATTATCTAGAAAACATGAAACTTTTCAAGAATATGCTATAGAAATTTTAAATCAGCTAGAACAAGCGGCAGCAAAACAAACTTTAACTAAAATAAGAGATGCTCTGCTTCTGCTTCGAAAAGAAATTAACAGATCAGTAGATTCAAATAATGTTACTAAACCAGGCCTAAACCATTATGATCATGCACGTGCTGATATTAAAAGCTATTATCAAACTCAGGGGGCTGGTGTTGATAATCCCGATCTTATAGGTAAAGATTTTGATGCTAAAACGATACACAATCCAAATTTTGCGTTACATCCTCTAAACTCTTATTATGAAAAATCAGTCGCTTTAGAGAATAGAATACCAACTGTGGCAAGTGTATATGACAGTCTTAAAAAAGTTATAGGTAATCAACAACCGTTTAAACTAAATCAGGTTATCACTATACAACACTTACTTGAAAAGCAACCAATCAATAAAGAATATTCAATTGATTCGCTTGGTAAAATGGTAGATGAAAAAACAGACGCAAATAAAATTGTATTAATCCCTGTATATATTCAAGCAAGATGGAGTCTTTTAATCATTGATGTAGCTAAAAATCAAAGTTATTTTCTTACTCTACCAAATAATAATGCAATCGCAGTGCGTATTCAAAATGTATTATCAGCTTTCGGTTTCAAAACAAATTTAACAGTAAAGTTGATTTCAACACATGTTATGCCGCGGCTAAGTCATTTGTGGCTGATTGATGCAATCAAATTATTAGATTTCAATCATCTCAATGAGAGTACTGATAAAATGCTTTTTGTAAAAACTAGTTTAGATAAAAAACTAGATTTTGTTCCAGAGAAATTAAAACCAATTAATCCACTCGTCCTAAATTTCATCGTTATAAAATTGTTAGAATTAACACATACACAATACCCAGAGTTAGGCAATAAACAAATTGGAATTACAAGTAGTGAATTATCGACCTTAAAAGAGTTATTAGAGCTCAGTGATACACACTATCAAATGTTAGCTCAATTTTATGATCCTAATTTCTTTACATATTTAATAAATGAGTGTGTGAATGCGGAAGAGGCTGTTGAGTCAGCGCTACGAGTATTTCAAGTTGAATTTGAGGCTCAAATCAGTAAAGAAATAAATCATGCAGCTAGGAAGAGTTGTGCATCTTATCTTGATAGTGGCGAAATCAGCCAATTTATGAGTCTTCCCCAATCTTTTCCAGGATATGGGAATTGGTGGAGTGGAACGTATGTGACTGTAAACCCAAAAAAGGGGGAAATAGGCTCTGCGGAGCATTGTGATGCAAATGGTCTAGATACTGCTTATGTTAGGGCTCGTACAGTCGAAGTAAATGGCCTCAAAAGAAATTATGTCACAGATCGGCAAAATAAGATCAAAGAGCTAGCATTTAATAATACTTTCTCTCTAGCGGGAGAATACAAAATAAATACTACTTTTCTTCCTGTGTTTGCTTTTCCGGCCGGTTCGAATCAACCTGTTTTGCGAGTTCCCACTCAGTTATTTTCATATTTAAATAAAGAAGTTCTAAAGCATTTAATGACGCTCATCTTTGGGTTAGGTAAAGGTAAGGTAGAGGTTACCTATGAGATCAGAGACTCAAAAATGTTTTTCGACATTTATTATTCAGATGAACTTAAAAGAGAACATCTCTCAAGATTATCAGTTGCTTATGATCCACTTTTCTATTCATCTCCCGAGGCAGAGTATAATTTTGCAGAAGGAGGCGTTTACAGTTCGGTAGAATATGTAGAGACAGCGTCGTCTACACACACAAAACCAACTAGTGCTGGTAATACAGATTGCTTTTCTACATTTGTTCCAACGTGTAGTTACTACAAAGGTCTTTATGAAAAATTAGGTGATACTGTTCACCCAGTTGAGACACTAGATGAGAAAAGTGATTCATATCAGAAAGTCAGAAAATTTTTGCAGCTTAAAATGGATGAAGCAAAAAAAGAGTTTCATGATCGCTATCAAAAAGAATTGAAAGAAAAAATGGAAGTTGGTGAATTAGGAAGAGTAATTAAAAGTTATGATGATAAATTAGCCTTGTTACATTTATTTAGCCAACTCATTCTTCCAAACATACTTGAAAATAATAATTCAACTTTATATAAAGTATTTAATACCAGTGGTAAACAACAGAAAGTATTATTGCTGGAATTAAGAGTTGAAATTCGTCAACTTATAGAAAACAATGCATATGCAAGAAATTATGAAATAGATAAGCTGCAACAATACTTATTGAATTGTTTAAATTTACTTGCGCCACACTTAAGACAAGTAGCAACAGCATCTGAACAGGCAAAGTATTATAAAACAATCAGTGCATTAGTAGATACAAAATTAGCTGAAGCTGTTGATGAATTTAGAATCAATTCTTCTAATCAAACACGTGTGATTCAATTAGCTAATCAAGTTGCCACAGGGATGCAATTAAAACAAAAAATGGATAAATGTTTTGAGGAAAAAGGCGGCGTCGATAATGCATTGTTGCAATCATTTGGTCAATTGTTTTTAACAGAAACAAACTCGTATTCGAAGTCTTCTTTAACTAACAATAAAGTTGTTAGTAAACTTGTTACCACTCACTTGAAAGACGATGAGAATAGCGCTCTTCATGCCTTAGGAGTATGGAGTGGCAGATGTAACGAACACAGAAATGTTGAAGCTGCAAGACAACAACAAGCAACTAATACAGTAGTAAGTGTAAAGAAGGCAGTCCAAACTACTAGTTAAATGTAGATATTATTAAACAAAATAATTATATTATTGCTTAACAATCGATATACTTATTTGATGGAATGTTTGATCGCTGTTCCTTGAGCAAAGGAGATTTATCTTATGATCCAATTACTACAAAACATTGTTTTTCTACCAAAAGACTCAAAAGAATATTCAACAGCTAAAAGCCAATTAATAGGAAAAAAGCCAGACGAACTTTGTTTGATGTTTTTGAAAGAATTGAATGTTAATTCAGAGAAAGTCGATGTGATCACAGATGATCTATTAATAAATTTACCAAATCTTAATGATTCAAGTGCTGGAACATTTGATTATGAACTTCTAATGCAGGCTTTAGATTTAGTTATCAATTCACATGGAATGTCAGAAAAGGTGTTAAAACATTACGAATCCGATCTTAAGAGTAAGTCTCCCGGTCATATGGCTATCTATATTTTGCTTATTTATTTATATAAAAAATTTGCAAGAGAAGATTATTTTTTAATAGTGAGTTCCCAAACCAATATGTTTCAATCATCGATATCTGCACAAGCCGATGATAAAGAACATGATAAACAGATATTTCTTTTGGCTCTATCAAGCTTACGGAATTCATTATTCAGCAAAGACAAAATGGAAAGAAGATCTGCGATGCGTATCTGTAGTAAATTAGAAATACCCATTCCATTTGAGATGCGATTTAAATTCGCTCTAATAGACATTCAATCAATTAAGAAGCCAGGGAATTTAATTATTGGCAATACAGGTGCAGGTAAAAGCACGTTGATAAATTATTTAAATAATGTACCAATGAAATTGTGCGTTAAAAATTCTCTTATGATGGAAGGCTTGTATCTCACATCACCAGAAGAAACTAAAGCAATAGCAGCAATGGGTCATGGATGTTCTTCTGAGACGATGTATCCAGAAGTATTAGGCGATTACATTGATTGTCCAGGTTTTCTATCATACCAAGATAAAGCGTTTTCGCTTTTAGGTTTTCTACTCGCTATTAGTAAGGCTGATGCACTCCAGTCAATTGTTTTAACCATAGAGCCTAATACTATCATCTCCAGAAATAATCATGTTGACTCAATACAGCCTCTGGCTACTACTTGCTTCAGTGTGATTAACTTAATGAATATAATTGAGCATTGTGAAAAGTTAAAGATGCCATTTCCAATTTTATTTGCTATTACAAAGCGTCAGGGTCTTCAGCCATTTGATCCAGATAGTTATAAGTCAGCGATAAAAACATTTATTTTAGAAACTGGTTTTTACAAAGATATTAAATACTACATAACTGAATTCTATAATTGGTTACATGCAATTAAGATTATAAATCAGCTTCGATCAAAAATTAATAGCTATACCAAAAGCAAGCTTGTATTAGCAGATACCTGGAGTAATCTCGGTATGCCAAAGGAAGCTATAGACCATGTTGTTGCATCTTTTAAAGTTGAATACAATGACAAATATGATATAACAAGAAAGGGTAAGTTTCTGGATACCATAATCAAACAATTTGAAATTGAACTTCACTATGCTTCTAGAGGTTGTTTTTTTAAATTATTATTAAAATATCCCGAAAATATATTTATCATACAACCGATTAAAGAGAAAAACGTTAAGCCAGATCATAAGCAAGCACTGCTTGTTACTTTAAATAAAATAAAAGACGCTAAGTTTACTTTTACGAAAGATCATTTCAATTTTGATTCAATTCCTGCGCTTGAAATGTATCATGATTTATTTCCATTAGTTATCGATGATCGTATTGACAAAGCCATCCAAAAGTTCAGCGATTTAAAAGCACCAGCAAAGCAACCTTCTGCTGATTTAGTCGCTCATTTCACAGGTGGTCCTTTCTACTTGTGGACTCTCATGAAAATTATTGAGTTATTCAGGCTAGATCAATCACCTGAAAATTCAAGATATGCTGAATTCATAAGATTGATTGCATTATTTCCTGATCTTGTTGAACGAATTAGAATGTATGATCAATTAGATGCAACGATACCAATTAAGTCTGCTCATGCTAACGCATCTTTAGATGTGAAAAGTGCATCAGAATCTGTTTCTACAGCAATTGCTAAACCCTCTGTGCTTGCAACATTATCCGTTATGGGTTCTCGTATGAATGAGCCCAATAGTACAAAACCAGTCGCTTCTCCTACAGCTCACGACAAGCTAATCTCTACTTCGGCATCGGTATCAAATTTATTTTCTCATCCAAAACAAGAAGTATCAGTTGAAGATCCCCAGAAAAGATGTTCGATCATGGGTTGTTTTAAAAGAGTGTTTGGATAAATCTATGCATAGAAGATCATTGATTTAGATAGGAAATTGAATGTTTTAATAATGGCAATTATTTGTGCTATAATTTTACATATAACTCTAGTAAATGCTATAATAATCACGCGTTATGAGAGGTAAGCCTTATGTTTAACAGCGCGCCCAAAAAACAAGTTGAAAAGCATTCAGACAAAGTGCAAACAGTTTTACTGATCCCGGAACTTATTGAAAAATTAAATAAATTTATTAACAATAAAACTACTAATATGATTGCTGTAGCATTGATTGCAGATTTAAAAAAAATACTTGCTTTTAAAGAAGCTAAAGACCAAAAAAATTCTGATGAAAAAATTTTGATTATTATTGACTCCCTGACTAATAAATTAGGCCGATGGATGATTCAACCTATTTTAGATATAAAAATAAATAATCTTGATTTTTTCGACATACTTTATAATGTATCAATTTCTTTAGCTAAAATATCGCCCAGAAACATTAAAGAAATCATCACTCAAGAGACAATTAATGAAATTGATGAAAGATATTTATTTTTTACCGCAGATCGACATTTTTGGGATATTCGTTCCTTATGGTCATTAATGCAAACATCAGAAAAATTATTAAACCCTGCAACCAGGCAAGCATTTACAAAAAGTGATATTTTTTGTATAAAAACTTTGGCTAAAGCTAACAATATTAATATAGAAGCAAAAGATCAAAAACAGCCTCATCCTGAACTAACTTTACTTGATTTGCACGCTATAGAATCTATACTTGCGGAACAACAACCTCAACAGTTAGTTCAGCGAGGGCCACGTCCTTTAGCGATTCAAAATTATTTACAACAATTTAATGAAATTCTGATAGGTTTGCAAAATGCACATTTGCTAACTCAAGATAATCTCGATGCTATTCATCAATTATTACAAGTCGACTTTCATCAAAGATTACAGAGATTAAATAGCGCATTTTCGAACCTTGCTAGAGAACATTATAGTTATATTCTACATAGGGACGCGATTCCTTTAGATCAAGTTAACTTGAACTGCATTTTACTAAGTATTAGTCAAAATGGAACAACATTCTTAAGTCGTGCTCTTGTGAATTTGTCTATAGTGGGTATTAATACACAAGAAAACCGCGAAGCTTTAATGCAAATCAATAATCCTTCTGTACCAACTGTCGCTGAAATATTTTATCATTTGCATGTTGCAGGTATGCTTGCTCAGTATAGAAACTATTTTATTGAAAATAAAAACGCTTTAGAGTGGAATCAATTAATATATCTGGCAGAAATATTGCATGCTTTAAGAGATAAAACTTTTGTAAATAAGATTTCTTTTACGGTTCTTGTAGATGCGGCTAAGAATATGGATTTTTATGCTGCATTTCAGAAAATGAAGAGTGCAGGTCTTCTTAATGAAGAGACACTAGCTAATCTTATTAAACATCAACAAAAAGCGGAAGAATATGTCACCAAATTATTGCAAAATCAATCAAAAAACTTACCTAAGTAAACGATTGACGTATTCTAATTGGTAAGAAAAGCTGATGAAAGATTTACAGATTATTTGCGCTCTTTAAACTGAGGTATCAATTATGACTACTACATTGCGAAGCAAGATAAAGAAATTATCTGCAGGGCGTCGTAAAAAAATCAATAAGCGTGCAAAAGAACTTATTGCAGAAGAAATGACTCTGCGTGATTTAAGAAAAGCACTAGAATTAACTCAGGCTGATTTAAGTTCAAAACTGCATATGAATCAAGAAGCCATTTCTCGTTTAGAAAGGCGATCCGATTTATTACTTTCTACATTGATTTCTTATATAGAAGCAATGGGTGGCGAATTAAATATAATCGCAAAATTTCCTCACAGGCCGCCTATTTCAGTCTCTGGATTTGAAAGTATAAAAGGCACTTAAGTAATCAGTTACGAACGGACGTTTATCCACGATTCTAATTGATTGTGATCAAATACAGAATCTGTCTGGGTCTACGCAAGATGTTTGATAGGAGTAGTACAATGTCGAATTACCGTGTTTGCATGATAAAAATTGAACATCATAAGGTAGTTAAATTTATGAATTTTGATAACAAGGAAGATGCTGAACATCATGCTAAAAATCAATCTGTCATCGATGGAAAACATATATATGAAGTACAAAAAAATAATGCTGGTGAATTTTCCAAAATTAAATCTTATATGAATGGCCAGGTAGTATGATGTTATTTGCTTACATTCACTTAATAATAGACGAACCTAGAGGATAATAAATATGAATACTTATGCCTTAATCGTTGCTGGCTTATCGGAATCCACGGAAGAATGTAAAGTAATATTTCATAGTAGTCTTATTCTCAGAATATATATTTCATGGTAGAGTAGCGGTAATAAAAACGGTAAATAAGGATTACCCATGCCCACAAACACAACAGCTGCGCTCGCAAAACAAGTTGAAACCCGTATTTTAATGCTGCGTGGACAGCGGGTTATTTTAGATGCCGATTTATCAGCTCTTTACGGAGTGACTACTAAGCGACTAAACGAGCAAGTTAAACGAAATAAAGAACGATTTCCAGCAGATTTTATGTTTCAGCTTACATCGGCTGAGAAACAGGAGGTGGTCGCAATTTGCGACCACCTTTCCAGTCTTAAATTCTCCCGTACCACCCCTTATGCCTTTACTGAACACGGTGCCATCATGGCTGCCAGCGTACTCAATACGCCACACGCAATTGAAGTGAGCGTCCTAGTTGTTCGAACATTCGTTAAATTAAGACAGATGCTTGCTGCACACAAAGAATTACGCCATAAGTTAGTTGAGTTAGAACGAAAGGTAGAAGATCATGATGGAGCAATTCGAAATTTAATCACTGCGATTCATCAGCTCATGGAGCCCCTCCTTCTGCAAAAAAACTCCCCATTGGATTCGCACCTTGGTCTGAAGAAACAGAAAAATGTACAAATGAATAAAAAAGTAGAGTCCACTGTGATAGTGAAACCATTATTTCTAATCAATGATGACACTAACCATATGGGTAACCAAATTATTCAATTTGCAACTGATGATTATAATAAAGCTATCGGCGTATCCTTGCTTGATGCTAAAAATGATGCTGAAGCAATTTCAGCATTTTTGAATGAGTTCCGTGATTCACCTTTAACATTAAAATCTTATGCGAAAGAAATTGAACGATTATTACTGTGGTGTATTCACGTTGCCAAGACTAATATCTCTAGTTTACGGCGCAATCATTTAATGGAGTATCAAGAATTTGTTAAAAATCCGCAGCCAAAAAAAGTTTGGTGCGGACCAAAAGTTTCACGACGATTAAAAGATGGAGCAATTAACCCATATTGGCGTTCTTTCAGTAAGGGCTTATCACACACATCATTAAATAAAACCATTACTATTCTTGATTCATTCTTCAATTATCTTGTACAAACAAATTATTTAACCGGTAACCCACTTGCTGTTGACCGGCGGCGCAAGAAACGAAATCATGGTCAATCGAAAATTATAGATCGTTATTTGGAATTGGATGAAATTCATGCTGTGCTAAACGCGCTAACAGAGTACCCCCTTAAAGATGAATCTCATCAGTTTCAAGTCATTCGTGCACGCTACATTATCTTGTTACTGTTCTACACAGGATTGCGAATCGCAGAGGCTGCAAAGCATCAGATGGGAAACTTTATTCAGCGTGAAGGAAATTGGTTTTTACGTGTTATCGGTAAAGGAAAAAAGCTGCGTGAAATCCCCGCCCCTGATGAACTATTAAAAACTCTCGCCGAATTTCGGTTAAAGGTTGATCTCCCCTCCCCTCAACCACAATTCAGAGAGAAAACACCACTTATTCCTATGCAGAATCTAAAACAATCTATTAGCACACGCCGTATAGACCAAATTTTGAAATGGGCATTTAACCTGGGGGCAAATAAACTTGAATTGACTCAACCCAGAAAAGCTTCAAAATTACGATCTGCGTCAGCTCACTGGTTGCGTCACAGTTATGTCACCTGTTTGCTGGATTCAGGCGCACCTCTTAAAGTAGCTCAAGAAAATGCTGGGCACACTGATATTGGCACCACTATGCATTATCGGCATATAGCACAAGCAGATAGACATGAAGCCACGCGACAATTATCATTATCGGCTTCTAAAACTAAACATAAAATGAAAAAACAAGATAAGAATTAATCATGTCGAATCTTTACATATTAGCGCCTCATGAACAACAAGCGTTCGATTACCCGCCAATTTTGCCAGCGGAAAACACGCGCAATTTGGGTTCAGTGACATAAGGGGACGGTTTGTTACCTCGAACCTACCATCCTTTACTCGCATATGGTATTGAAACATACTGCTGTTTTACAGTTTCACCATTAGTTGTGCTTTTCTGAGGTTCTCGCATACTCACTCTAAACATTGCTCGCCAACCCCGATTCATTGTTGGTGTTTCTCTGCGTGCAGTATGACTGGATGTAAGAACAATATCTCCATCTTTTACGCTAACAATATCCTTTGGATCTGCAGAAGCTGCAATCATTTTATTGTAACTATTCCAAAAATAATAAAAATTAGCTTGAGATGGGATTGAAGTTTTGCGTTCAGACATAAGTAGTTCTGTTTTATTCACGCCTTCCGCATGAGTAGATAATGATATTTGAATTTCAGGAGTAGGAGATACAGAAGTATTATTTTGATCGACAGGCAAATGCCAACCAGCTAATCTAAGTTTTTGATCATATCCAGGAAGATTAGGTTGATAAGAGGGATAAAGACGATAAACAAAAAAATCAATTTTTGGATCTAATTTTCTTCTTAATGCTTCATCAAAAAATGCGGTAGGAACTTTTCTTAATAACGAATTTGCTACTAGACCACCATGTTTTTTAACAAAATCAGGGCTTGCATTAATAAGTCCAGGTTCTTTAGCAAGTTCTCCAATGGTCATAACAGATGATACATTACCAATAACTTGATACTGTGTTGTTTTACAAAATCAAGGGTGGCACTATACATCGATTTTTCACTGAGAAAGTCTTTTTCAAGAGCGGTCGGAGTAAATTGAGCAACAGTTTGAAATTTAGGAACAAATGAATAAGAGCTTGATTTATTTAGCAATGCAGTTGGGGAGGACGTTAGAAATCTTCTAATGGCTGGTACAGTGTTTATCCTAACAATTCTTCTTAACATAGCTCACCGAAAGTTCACAAAATTTATGGGCCGTAATGTTAGCCATTTTATGTTTTTAATTTCACCCATCCGTTCATATCCATTTTTCAAATAAAATCCTTATGTTCCTAACTCATACAAAAATTGATAAACGGGTTTCATTTGAATATTATCTATGAAACCAATTCTATTTTCTTTTCCAAGAATAATGCTGTTGGTAAATTGTTTTAGCATTCGTAAATCATTAGATCGAATCTGATTAGACCATTTAACTTCGATTGGATATACATTTTTTTCAGTTACCCAAATTACATCAATTTCACCTTGTCCTTTAAAGTAAAATGCTTTTCCATAGCGATGGCAGTGGCTAGCAACACATGCTTCAACCAATGTTGATTCAAGATTGGTAGCAATTTGATGTCCTTCTCGTGTCAACCAGCGATATATAGTATGTTGAATAAAAGGATCTAAAAAATGAAATTTTCTATCTTTTCGAGGAAAACCTTGTTTTTTATTTTGATCAAATGCTTGTAAATCAAATAAAACATCCATTCGTTCGAATAGCATAGTATAGTCTATGCAAGTTTCTTTACTCATAAGGCCTATTTTATGAGTGAGCGCCGAAAATGAAATTGGTGATACACCTAGTGTAGTTAATGCACTTAATAAATTTAATAAATAATTTTCATTTTTACCATGTTTTAAAAAATCACCTCTAATCCATTGTTCATATGTATTATATGTCGCTGGCGAAATTGTGTTTGACACGGCAAAATCATTAATGGCACGTAAGTATCCGCCACTTTGGAGATAATGTTGAAATAAGGTTGGTAAATCATCCGATTTAATAAGATTAACATATTGAAAAAATGAGAGTGGATAGAGATGATAATCGGTTTTTGCTGCATTTCCCCGTCTTCCAGGAAAGCTCATTGCAGCTTCCTTAAGAATAAGCGAATCAGATCCTGTTAAAATACATAAGCCATGATTGAAATATCCTTCATCAGCAAGCGATTTAATAACACGTTCCCAATGTTGTACATAAGTTACTTCATCAACGACAAGTAAAAAATGTTGGTTAGGTACACTTTCTAAGAATTCTCTAATTTGACGACTTAATTCTTTAGCATCAAATATTTCATCACAAGGCAAATAATAAATTTGATTAGGAGAAAAAAATTTATTTTTTAAATAATGTTTGATTAGTAACTTACATGATGTCGATTTTCCAACTTGCCTACCACCTGTTAAGATATATATCCCCGGGGTATCAATTGAAAGTTCTTGCCACCATTCTGGGCTGTGCTGATAACGTAGCTGACTAAGTGCCCGCAAATGCGGATCATTTTGATAAAAATCATCTATATTAACCCTGAACCTATTATGATTCTCATGAGGAATTAGCATGGTTTCACCTAATTAATAATTATATATATCAATAAGATACCAACAGTAGACAAATTTGTCTAGTGGTGATTAGACAAATTTGTCAGATAATTTATCTTGAATACATGCTTTCATAAATTCTTTTAGTGAAACACCGGGTCTTCCATGCCTTTGAAAGGATTCTGTAAATCTCGCTTTATCACATGCCTTTAGCAACCTATAATCGGACAATGCCCCATAAATAAAGATTAGTACGCTTGCGATCTTAAAAGCCTCTACTATATTATCTTTTGAATCAAAAGCCATATAATTTATAAGACAAGCATCCGTTAGTTGCAAATATGCATCATCTTCATCTGTCAGTGCGTGATGGCGTTTTGCCTGTTTTAAACAAGTTATCAATGAAAAAAATGGATGAGAAATGACTATTTCGCCTAAATCAATATGTGTAATATTTTGCGAGATATCATCTATTAGCATGTTATTGTCATGGAAATCAGGCTGGACAATGCTTTGTTTAATTGAATAACTAGATAATTTTCTACATAAATCAGAAACTTTCGGAAGTAGTTTCTCTAACTCACTAATTTCTTTTTCTGATAGTCCATCCGCTATCAAAATTTCTTTTTGTGAGAGCAATTGCATATATAAATCAGGCAATTTATCTAATCGCCAATCTGGCACGCCAATTTCAAGAAAAGCATTGAGATGATCTGCAACGGCCAATTGCATTGATGTAAATTGATTAATACCCTTGCAAAGCAAGGCTGCATCGAATTGCTGTTTCAGAACTTCTCGTAAAGGTCTGCCAGCGTTTTTCATTAAAAAACAATGTAATTCAGCATTGTGTGCGATAACTTCTGGAACAAAAGCATGAAATTGCTCATGCAAAATCTGAATAATGCTAGCTTCCAATGCAAGCAGATTTGGCGTGTGCTTCAAATAAATATTACCATCAGATGTTGTATAGCGAATTACACAAGACCAAGGTGTGTTTTTCACATTTTCTGGTAGGTTGTTTTTTAGTGTATACCCATGAGATAAAAGATATTCTTTTCCCCAGTCAATAAATTTTTCCATTACATTTTAATCCTGAATAGTTAGTAAAAAACTATAATGATTTAACTAACCATGTAAGTTAATATTTCTGAAAAATAACGTGGTTTTTCGCAAAATTTAATTAATTTTATTGTATCTTCATCGAACATTATTCCGGTGCCAGTTTTGGCACCCAGTTGAGCTTGCTTAACAACCTCAGAATGAGGAAAAAATGTTACTCTCAAAACCGTACCAAGTTCTTCCCATTTTGGTTCAGGATAGCCAGCTTCTTGTCGCAATATTAGTCTTGGTGTTTCAATCGGCATTGGTAAATCTAATAATATGGGATCCATTTTTACTCTCTAATTCTTTGGCTTCTGTATTGTATAGGTATCTCATCGATGCCTATTGGTTTACCTTCTAACAAAGCAACAAATGTCATTGGCATTTTATCCGCATTAGAATGTTTAATATGGCAGAAGCTCACGTGAAATGCTACACCCCATCAAACTGAAGCTTTGACATAAAGTCTGTTTACATTATCCCTATCTCGGGTTAATACAGCGACAAATAGAAGATTATATGCGAAAAGTATTAGCACAAGGGATGACAATAGAGCAATCGTCTGATTGCTTATTTAAAGAGTTGGAAATGGGAAAATTTTATATTCTTACTCATCCAGCTTGCAAAAGCATGGTGGAAACTCGTTTTAAAGATATTCTCAATGGCCACGCACCGACACTTCCTTCGATTCCTGAATGAAGTAAAAATCATAGGCCGCATCTATTGAAGCCTAAATATATTTTTTTTGGAATTGGAGAGATATGGCCCTAAAAGCCTTGACAATAACTGAGTTTCAGTTATAAAAATATTGTCTTAAAATGGAATTAAGGAAAATTTAAATGGATCTTAAAAAAGATACGTCTTTTATTCAATTTAGCTTATCTAACAAAGATGAAAGAGATAAAAAAAATGATCTTACCCTGGATGATTTATTAGTCAGCATTGTTAAAGCGATTAGAGAATATGACAATTCGCGTTTTATTTCCTTTATTCCCGAATATGTTAAGCAAATTAATTCGATTAGTAAAATCAATTATCTTAATAAACGCCAATGCTATTTATTTATGGACGCATTAGTTTTTGCCAGGATGCGTGAATCATTACGCGTTATGTTAAAATCATTACCCCCTGATTATTTGAATGATGATGTTGCTAATTATTCGCATGCTTCTGAAATTCATACTGCTTTGAATTATGTATATCATGCTTATCCTGTTAATGAGGGAAATAAAATAGAAAGACTGGATTTGATAGATAAACTAATTAAAACTGGTGCTAAAGTTTCACTTGATTTCACAATCATGTCTATTGGAGAAAATGAAAAACCGGAGTCTATTGATGCTAAAACATCAAAAACAGCGTTTGATAATTTAAGACCTTTTTTAAATAACAAAATGACAGATGTCATGAATGATATTTTAAATTTATGCATACAATATCCTTTTTCAAACCCTGAAACAGCATTCGCTAACCTTTTAAAATCAGGAATTAAACCAAAAGGAAGTTGTCTCAGAGTAGCTTTTCATAAGCCTGAGCTGCCTTATGCAACCATGTTATTAAATAATGGTGTCCCCGTTAGTAATACATCGATTAAAGTCGAGCAAGATCAGTTAGGACTGGACTGTGTTAAAGAATATGCTCGTAGAAAAGCAAATTTTTGTATTGCTTATTATGAAAATAAAATATCACCTTTTTTGCAAACGATGCAAAATCCTATCTATAGCGGTAGATCGACAATGGATGGGTTTACTGTATTTCTTCAAATGAAATGGTTAACTAGCCGCAAAGAAGGTTTTTTTACCAGTGAAGAAGAAATAAATGCAAAAACTTTTATTTTTCGAGTAAATGATTTCAAAAAAACATTAGATATTGATTATCAAAAAGTGAAATCAGCTTTGAATGTATCTGTATCAGAAGAACTAAATGCAGCTAATAAATTTATGACTCGTCTATCTGATACAATTTTTAATAGATATTTTGTTGAAATAATACCGACAAAAAATGCATTTGATAGTTATCTTCAGTTATTAGATAAAAATAATTGGAAGACAAAATATAATGATTATCGAGATGATTTTTCCTGTCTTGATCCAAACTTTGGAAAAGCATCGAGAAACTACGTTTACCCACGTTTTAAAGAATTATGGCTTAAATCGTTATGGCTACATCCTTCATACAAAAAAGAATTAGTACGATATGAAAAATTGCAAATTAAGATCATAGGGCCGCAACTCTTGAAGTCCTAAATATTAACCTATTGAATTTATAGATAATTTTTAAATATAACAGTCACTTATCAGCTAAAAAATTTTATTAGAAATGTACCACTCCGTGGTATATACTGTAAATATAGGAAGAACATGCATATATTAAAAAATAAATCCTTCTCGCAATGGGCGAAGAAGTTAAAGCTAACCGATGAAATTCTTGTTTCAGCGGTAAATGAAATAACAAGTGGATTATACGAAGCAAACTTAGGTGGTCATATTTATAAAAAACGTTTGCCGTTAGGGAACAAAGGAAAGAGCGGAGGTGCAAGAACCATTATTGCTTATAAAATAAGTGATAAAGCTATTTTTATATATGGTTTTTCTAAAGGTGAAAAAAGTAATATCAGCAAAAAAGAAGAAGAAAGCTTAAAAGAATTAGCAAAGATCTATTTTAGTTATAACGATAATCAAATTAATAAGGCAATTAAAACAGGTATATTAATTGAGGTGAATGCAAATGAAAAAATCAATTCATGAAGTAGTACATGAATCAGCTAAAGACTTATTCGAAATTGGATTAATGGATACAAAAACTATGCGTTCATTTGATGCTATGTGCTTACCTCCTGTTAAAAAGCTAAGTCCCAGACAGATTAAACAAATTCGGTTACGAGAAAAAGTCAGTCAACCTGTATTTGCTGAGTATTTAAATGCAAGTCCATCTACTATAAAAAAATGGGAAACAGGTGAAAAGCACCCTACAGGCCCAGCCCTGAAGTTACTTAATCTTGTTTCAGAAAAAGGATTAGGAGTACTTCTCCACATCTCTTGAAGCCCTAAGCAATTATTCATTTATTTGGTTTGGGATTGGAGAGATGCGGCCCTAATGATTGTAAAACATATCAATTACAGCTTGATTCCATTGTTCGGGTTGTTCTAGATTTGATAAATGTGCTGCATGAGTGATGACAACTAATTTACTATTTTTCGCAAGTACATTCATGTTATGGCTTTGTTCAGGGGCGATAAGTGTATCTTTATCTCCAGTTAATATCAGTATTGGTAATAAAGATTCAGCGAGTAAATGAGATGTGTCGTGACGCATAGCCATACCGCGCAATGCAGAAGCGATGCCTGTTGGTTTTTGGGTTTTTAAAATGTCTAGTAAGAAATGTTTAGTTGCTTCTGGGGCTTCCATTGTTAGTGCTTTAATCATGAATCCATTAATTAAATTTGAAGTGCCATTTTCTAACACATCTATAGCTGTTTTCTCACGTTTAGCTTTAATTTCATTGGTATCTGCAATGGATTGAGAATCAGATAAAATTAAACCTGTAACTTGAGTTGGGTATTTTTCCAGGAATGCAAGCGCAATGTAGCCGCCCATTGATTCGCCCGCAATAATAGCTTTTTGAATATGCAGTTGATCCAGTAATTGTTTAACTTCATCAGCATAATCTGACATTGTCACACTGCTACCATCAGTTGTATCAGATTGACCAAAACCCCATAAATCCAGCGTAACAATTCGAAAATATTTATTTAAGCCATCTTGCTGAGGCTTCCATAAATTTTGACTTGTAGGAAATGCATGTATAAATATGATAGGTTGCCCAGTGCCAATGTCTGTGAAAGAAATAGTTTTATTTTTTTCTATATGAGCATCATTGGCAAGTATTGAAGGACTAACAAGATAACATATAAATAGAACAAAGACACAGCTAAGAAGCTTGCTTAATACTCTATTTAATTTTTCCATATCAACATTCCTTTTAATTATTAGTTCACTCGATAATCAAATTTGTAAGCCGTATTATACGTCATAGGGCAGCATCTCTTGAAGCTCTAAGCAATTTTATTAAATGTCATGCCAGCGAGTTTTGTCGCGAGTGTTAACGAGCGGTGTTTGGTTAGGCACAGTCCCATTCTCCACCGACTGCTTTGTACAGTGAAATGAAATCAATAGTGACTTGTCCAACCGATTGTACATACTGATCGTTTAACTGATCAAGTTGACGTTCTACATCAAGTACATCCATTAATGATATTTGTCCATCTCTATACTGAAGTCTAACTAGATTGTGAACGGTCTGAAGTTTGTGATAAGCAGCAAGTAATTTTTTATTTTTTGATCGTTCGCGATTATAACGAATCAGACTAGATTCTACATCTGCAAGTGCTTGCAATACAGATTGTTTGTAATTTGCAAAAGCAATATCACGAGCCGCTTCTTGTGCTTTAACCGCATTTTTTAATCGATAACCTTGAAAAATAGGCACGGAAACATTAGGCCCTACTGACCAAAAAGCACTTGCTCTATGAAAATAAGTACCAGGTTTCGTTGTGTCATAACCTAAATCACCAGCCAATTGAAACCGAGGAAATTCATTTGCAACAGCAACACCAATATCCGCTGTCGCTGCAGCTAATGTACGTTCTGCCATTTTAATATCAGGTCGTCTTTGTAATAAATCCGATGGTAAACCAACAGAAATCGCACGTTTATTCATGATAGGAATGGGCGCTGTTTCTGATAGTTGACTAAATAAATTTTCAGGCGTTTCACCCACTAATACCGCTAAAGCAGCAAGGGTTGCACGTGCTTCAGCTTCTAATGGTGGTAAAGCAGATTTGGCAGACAAAAGTTCGCTTTCAACTCGACTCACATCAATGCCCGTTGCAGAACCTGCTTTATTTTGTAATCGAACTAAATGAACGGTCTTAGCATAAGAATCAATAGTATGTTTTGCAATAAGAATACGTTGTTGATAAACACGATACTGAGTATATGTTCTTGCGACTTCTGCAGCGACAGTAATGATGGCATTGTATTGACTTTCAATACTGCTTTGGAATCGTGCACGTGCTGCTTCTACACTTCGCCGATTATGTCCAAAAAAATCAAGTTCCCAAGATGCATCAAATCGAATGTTATAATCTGTGTAACTGAGCGGTATAATACCCGGAGGAAAAGCAGATAAAATTTCACTATTGCCGCTCAAGCGATCACGGTTCAAATGTCCAGATGCATTTAATTGCGGATATAAATCGGCTCTCGCGATGCCCAGTTCAGCACGAGACTGACGTATTTTAGCAAATGCTTGTTGAAGATCTAAATTATTTCCTTGCAGTGCCTGGACAATCAAATTCATTAAAATAGGATCGTTAAAAGAATCATTCCAAAAATGAGTTTCTTTATGAGAAGAAAAAGTTTTGCTAGTTGTACTAGCGCTATAGTGCGAAGGAAGTTGATTAATAGGCGCATGATAATTTGGGCCTACCGTGCAGCCTGTTAATATAAAAAATAATATCAGATAAAAAATTTTTTTCATCAAGAGCTCTTCATCACCTTGAATATCGTTTAAATCGAGCATAAGCCAGGGAAAGTGAAATAAACGCAATAAACAACAGCGGCCATAACTCCTTCCAAACAAGTACTATACCAAATTTTTTCAAATAAATGCCTTTACTAATCACAATAAAATGTCGTATGGGGTTGAACCAGGTAAGAGACTGTAATGGTTCTGGGATATTTTCAATGGGTGCTATAAATCCCGAAAGTAAAATGCAAGGCATGAGAAATGCAAACACGCCTAAAAATGCTTGCTGTTGTGTAGAACAGATAGAAGAAATTAATAATCCAATACCTGCTAGAGCAAGTCCATAACATAAAATAGAAGAATAAAGAAGCATCAATGATCCTTGAAATGGAATTCGATACAACACAATGCTAGCAAATAAAATAATAGAAGCTTGAAGTAATGCAATGATAATAGCAGGAACGACTTTGCCTATTAAAATATATCCCGGCGTCAGCGGTGAAACAAGTAATTGTTCAAATGTCCCCTGCTCTCGCTCTCGTGCAACAGACATGGCTGTCACAATTAAACATCCCAATGTTGTAATAATGGCAACAAAACAGGGAAGAACAAACCACTTATATTCTAAATTTGGATTAAACCAGTTTTGCGCAGTAATTGTGGATGGTATGACATGTTTTGAATTTTGAATAGATAATTCGGCATCATAGTGATCTACTATATCTTGTAGATAATTAGTTGCAATTTGTGCTGTATTGGAACGCCGTCCATCGGTTATCACTTGCATCGTTCCTGTGTTACCCGAATCGATATTTCGTGAGAAATCACTTGGAAAACTTACTACGGTTAATGCATGTTGATTATCAATTGCATCTTTTACTTCATCAATACCATATAAAAGTTTAACGTGTGGAAAAGCTTTTGATTTAGCAATACGTTGGGTGAGTTCAACAGAATGCTTGCCCGCATCTTGACTGTAAATGCCGATATGTGTGTTTTCCACTTCAAGTGTCGCCGCAAAGGGAAATAATACAACTTGAAGAATGACAGGCAAAATAAGCATACGTCTACTATCGCGGTCACGAAACTGCGCTTGTAATTCTTTTAAGATTAAAGTCCAAATCCGTTTTAACATTGATTGCCTCAATCAAGTCTTTTACGCGTTAATCTATAAGTTAACATCAAGAAAATCAGACTGGTACAAAGTAAAAATAAAGCGTTCTTAATAAGCAGTCCCACCACATTGCCTGCCAAAAAGAGAGTTTGTAAAACAGAAACAAAATAACGTGCGGGAAAAAGATAAGTAATCGCTTGAACCGCGGGCGGCATGCTATTAATTTCAAAAACAAATCCTGATAATAGTGTTGCTGGTAAATAAGCTAAGTTCAATGCCGCTTGTGCTGCGTTGAACTGGTTACGCAAAGCAGTTGACAGAAGTAATCCTAATCCAAGCACACTTCCCAAGAATAAAGTTGTTTCGATAAATAAAAGAGAAAATGATCCGCGAAATGGAACTTGTAACACAGTGATTGCTGTTATAAAACAGACCATCATAGCGATTATTCCAAGCAAATAATAAGGTATTAATTTGGAAAATAAAAATTCCATACGTGTTATGGGTGTCGATAAAAGCGCTTCCATCGTTCCTCGTTCCCATTCTCTTGCGACAACTAATGATGTGAGTAACGCACCAATAATCGTCATAATGAGAGCAATCGATCCCGGCACCAGAAAAAATCGGCTAATCGATGCTTGATTAAACCAATAACGCGGTTGAATATTGATTTTATGAAATATAGGTTTTGCTGTTTCCTGTGAACGAACTTGCAGCCAGCTTAACCAGGCTCCTTCTGAATAACCCGTCACAAAATTAGCTGTATTTGGTTCAGAACCATCTGTAATAATTTGTACTGGCGCTATGCCTTTAGGTTCCTTCAACCTTTTTGTAAAATCCGATTGAATCATCACAAAGCCGCGAATATTGCCTGCAGTAAGTTCATCTGCTGCTTTTAATTGATTTTCAATCGGAATGGCATAAATATAAGGAGAATCAGCATAGCTTTGTTCGAAACGCCATGCTTCCGGACTAAGATCATTCATGACCACACCTAAACGGATTTTGGATGTATCCAGATTCACTCCAAAACCAAAAATAAATAACAAAAGCAGAGGCAAGATAAAAGCCATCAATATGCTGCTTGGATCGCGAATGATTTGGTAAAATTCTTTTTTGCATAATGCAATCAAGCGGCGGATTGAATCACTGTGACTTTGTAAAATGTCATACCAGCGAGTTTTGTCATGCCATTCTGTCGCGGACTGGATGCCAGCCTCCGCTGGCATGACTGAATCATGCTTAGTAATAAGATCAATAAACGCATCTTCCATGGTGGGATTAGGTTGACGATCACTGATGGCAGATTCTTTTATTTGGTCAGGTGTTCCTATCGCAATGAGTTTTCCGCGATAAATTAATCCAATGCGATCACAATATTCTGCTTCATCCATAAAATGAGTTGTTACGACGACGGTTACACCTTTTTCAACTAACTCATTAATACACGCCCAAAATTCACGACGTGCAACAGGATCCACTCCAGAAGTTGGTTCATCAAGAAATAAAATAGGAGGATTATGCATAATGGCGCATGCCAATGCTAATCGTTGTTTAAATCCCAGTGGTAATAAATTTGTTTTTGTATTTAAAAATTGTTTCAAATCAAAAATGTCAATCATTTCAGACATAGTGTTTGCTTGGACTGCGCCAGAAAGTCCATAAATACCAGAAAAAAATTGTAAGTTTTGTTGTACAGTCAGATCACCGTACAAAGAAAACTTTTGTGCCATGTAACCTAATTGTTGTCGTGCAAGATAAGGATTTTTTTGCAGATCAATTCCTAATATAGTTGCAGTTCCTGATGTGGGTGTCAAAAGCCCGCACATCATTTTAAACGTTGTCGATTTTCCTGCGCCGTTAGGCCCTAACAAACAAAAGATTTCACCGCGTTTAACTTGAAAACTAATTTTATCTGTTGCAATGAATGAATCAAATTTCTTAGTCAACTCTTTTGCTTCTATGACGATGTCAGACTGAGTATCTTTTTTTATGGACTTTGTGATTTTAGCTAGCAGTGCTTCACGTTTAGGAATGCCGCCGAGCAAATCAATAAAGGCATCTTCAAAACGTGGTTTAACAGGGACTAATTTAGCATTCGGCCCTGCGTTTATTTCACTTAAATTAGGTAACTTATCTTTTGTTTTTAATACAAGGCGGACATCACTACCTTGAATGACACCATCCATAATTTCTTTCAAACGTAAGGCATTTTCTAATACCAAACGATGATTTCCTTGAATGTTTTGTATCTGAATACTGCGTCCATTCATTTTTTCTGTCAGTGTTTGCGGCGGCCCGGAATAAATGAGCTTGCCTTGATTCATCACTAAAACATCCTGACAAAGTTCGGCTTCATATAAATAAGAAGTACTCCAAATCACTGTCATGCCTTTTACAACCAGTTCATTGACCATCTTCCATAATTCACGGCGAGAAATAGGATCAACACCTACACTAGGTTCATCTAATAATAAAACTTTTGGATTGCCTAATAACGCACAAGCCAGGCCTAATTTTTGTTTCATTCCACCTGATAAGTTTCCTGCGCGTCTAGATGTAAAACGCTTAAGATCTGTGAAATCCAATAATTGATTGAATGCTTTATTGCGCTCTTCACCGATTACTCCGCGCAGATCTGCATAAAGAATCAGATTTTCAATAACGGTAAGATCTTCATATAAACCAAATTTTTGCGGCATATAACCCACAACTGCATGTAAATGCTTGGTATCATGAGTTGGATCCACTCCTTCAACGGATATTCGTCCTTGAGTTAAGGTTAATATGCCAGCAATAATACGTAATAAAGTTGTTTTTCCAGAACCATCGGAGCCTACTAAACCAGTAATGGTGCCGCGTTTAATTTCGGCAGAAAGAGTAGATAAGGCAGGCGCAACGTCTGGGGCTTGCGAAAATTTTTTTTCAATATTATCTAAGATAATCGCGAAGGAAGAATGATTTGATAAATTAGTATTTGTTGACATCATTTAACCATTATTTTCACTGTAACCGGCATACCTTGACGCAGTTCATGATGAGGATCTTGCATGACTATTCTGAGTCGATAAACTAATTCAGTGCGCAAATCAGGTGTTTCCACAGTTTTCGGTGTAAATTCAGCTGTCGGAGAAACAAAACCGATAATTCCATCGAAGGATTTTTTGGGAAATGAATCAGCAGATACTTTAACCTGCGTTCCAGGTTTAGCTTGACCGAGTTCTTTTTCGGATACATACGCGCGTACCCAAACAGGATTAATTAGAGTAACGGAAATGACAGTATCATTTGCTGCTAACATTGTACCGGGTTCAACAGCACGTGTTAAAACCACACCTTCTGAAGGGCAATAAAGATAAGTATCTTGTAAACGAAGAACCGATTGAGAGAGATCAGCAATGGCTTTTTCAAGACTTGCTTTTGCTGCATTACGTGAAGTAAGTGCATTCTCATATCGATCGGTTGAAGAAGCCCCGGTACCAAATAGTTTTTTCTCTCTGGCATAAACCGTTTCTGCATAAACGAGAAAAGCCTTTTGTTGTATAACAGAGGCTTCCCTTGCTTTGACTTCGCGTATATAAGGTTCAGGGTCAAGATGACCAATCAAATCGCCGGGGTGTACAGAATCACCTTCATCCACTTTGAGTGAAAGCAAGCGTCCCCCTACTCGGAAACCTAAATTGACATCGCGTATGTCAACGTTACCATACAGGGTGATTTGTTGATGATGACGGTGATACCAGCTAGTGAGGACATAATAAAGAACAATCAAGAGTAATAGGACAATACCTAATTTGAATACCAGTTGCTTTTTTTCAGGGGAAATAGCCATCTCAATGATCTTCCGTAATCATTTCCATAAAGCACAAAAAGATTCTACCTGATATTATGTCCCATCACAATTTACGTTGAAGATTTTTCTTCTCCATTCGAGAACACCGCCCTCTAGACTAAGACAGTTAAAGTTTGCTTGCTTAAGCAATTTGACTACCTGCATACTTCTTTTTCCAGATTGACAGTAAACGATAATCAGTTTATCCGGATTTAATTCTGTTAAACGATGTGGAAGCTCTGGCAATGGAATCAATAAGCCTCCTAAATGATATGCTTCATGTTCTTCAATAGATCGCACATCAAGCAATATCATATTGTCATTAGATTTTAATTTCTGTTCTAATTCATTCACAGAAATTAAAAGTTTATGATGACAAGTTTTAACTTGCCTTAATGATTCTAAAGGTTGTTGTAAAACACATAGTAAACATTCAGGATTTTGTGATAAAAAAAATGTTCGAAATTGCATTTTCAAAAGATCAATACTCAATAAATGCCCTGCTAAAGAATTATCTAATTTTAATATCCATTTGATGATTTCGGTTGCTTGAATTACGCCAAACAAACCAGGCAGTACACTCAGCACACCTGCATCACTACAATCAGGAGCAATTTCTGCTGTCGGTATCATTGGATATAAACATCTAAAACAAGGCGATTCTTTTCCTAAAAATAAAGAACATTGACCTTCAAATTGATAAATACTAGCAAAAACATAGGGTTTATTAAGATGGTAACAAACATCATTGATTAAATAACGTGTTGTAAAATTATCTGTACAATCGGCAATAATATCGTATTGCGAAATTAATTCGCGCGCATTAGTTAAATTAAATTTTTCATTGTATTCATTAATATGAATATAAGGATTCAGCGCGGATAATTGTTGTTTGGCAATAATTGATTTTTTCATTCCAAGATGTGAATGTTGATATAAGATTTGTCTTTGCAAATTGCTTAATTCAACCACATCGTCATCAACAATACCAATACTGCCTATACCTGCTGCGGCTAAGTGTAATAATACAGAGGACCCTAATCCGCCGGCACCAATGCATAGTACGCGAGCATCTTTTAATTTCAATTGCCCTGCTATGCCTATGTTATCCAATTTTAAATGTTTTGAATATCGATAGATTTCATCAGGCGTAAGAGACATTGTGATTCATCCTGCTTAATAATTTATTTGTTGCATCTATTGGGTCTTGCGCTTGCGTAATCGCTGAAATCAAGGCAATACCATTTACACTCGTTTGAAGAACGTCATTTATATTTTTAATGTTAATTCCACCGATAGCTACCAGTGGATAATGCAGTGTTTGTCTCCATCGTTTGAGTTGTGAAATTCCAAGTGGTGCAAATGACATGATTTTGCTTGTTGTTGGAAAAATAGGACCACAGGCTATATAAGATGGATTGAATGCATGGGCGCGCGCAACTTCATAATAACAGTGTGTACTAATCCCTAAGCGCAAATTGGCTTTTCGTATTTTATTAATATCTGCTGTATTTAAATCTTCTTGTCCTAAATGAACACCGTAAGCGCCTAGCGTTATGGCTAGCTCCCAATAATCATTAATAAATAATTTTGCATGATATTTTTTTGCTATATTGATACTTTCTTTTATTTCCTTTTCAAGTTCAATACCGTATTTATTTTTAATGCGTAACTGAATTGTTTTCACCCCTAACGGTAATAATTTTTTTATCCAGTCAATGCTATCGACCACGGGGTAGAGTCCTAATGCTCCACAAGCAATAAATTTTTCGGGTACTTCATGTATCGGTTGTTGCGTCATATAAGGTAAGTCCACTTCTTCTTGCGGCCACGCAGAATGATTCAATAATGCAGCATCATCATGCATTATTTCTGCTAATCGAATGCCGCGATTCACGTACATTTTTGCGATAACAATAGCATCTTTAATGGTATATCCTAATGCAAGACAGGCAGTGATTGCGGATGATAAGGTGCACCCCGTACCTCGATAATTTCGGTCAGGATATCGCTTGTTTGAAAGCCAAAATGATTCCAAACCATTTGTCCAATAATCTTGACTAAAATGATCTTGCTGGAAATGACCGCCTTTGATTAATACACTTTTTGCACCTAGCGATAAAATTTCCGATGCCGCATTTTCAACATCTTGATGTGATTTTATATTTCTACCTAAAATATTTTCTGCTTCTGAAATGTTTGGAGTAATAACATCAACGAGCGAAAAAATTTTTTTAATTTGAGAAATATAGTTTGTTATATCCGTATCAACAAGATGATTACCCGATGAAGAGAGGATGATTGGATCCAGTACTACATATCCTGAATAAGTGCGCAAATAGTCTAGCACTTTTTCAAGAATAGAAAGATTACCCAGCATGCCAATCTTGATCGCTTTCGGAAAAAAATCGTGATTAAGACTTTGGATTTGGGACTCAATCGATTTTCCTGAGATAAACTCAATCTTCTGTATTGCTTGATTATTTTGTGCGGTCACTGCGGTAATCACAGAACATCCATGCACACCCAAATTTTGAAATGTTTTTAAATCAGCTTGAATGCCAGCGCCGCCACTAGAGTCTGATCCTGCAATAGTCCACACAATTTCTTGTTTCATGTCATCACCTCTTGGTGCCAGAAAGGTGTATCCAGTAATGAAGTACTTGGATTTGCAATATTTCTTTCCGGTACCATTCCTGCTAGAAAAGCTGAATGTCCTGCAATAATAGCATCCCGAAAAGCACCTGCCATGAGAACAGGATTTTGTGCCATCGATACAGCAGTATTTAATAACACACCATCAAAACCTAATTCCATAGCTTGTGCTGCATGTGAAGGTTTTCCTATGCCCGCATCGATAATCAATGTTGCATTAGGCAATCGCGAACGAAGTGTCTCTAAAGCATAAGAATTAATAATTCCTTTACTGGAACCTATCGGCGCAGCCCAAGGCATCAAGATTTGACAACCGCAATCGATTAAACGCTGACATAAAACCAAGTCATCCGTACAATAAGGAAAAACGTCAAACCCTTTTTTAACAAGCTCATTTGCGGCTTTGACCAATTCAAACGGATCCGGTTGAAGATTATAATCATCACCAATGACTTCTAATTTAATCCAATTGGTTTGAAAGATTTCTCTGGCCATTTCTGCGGTTGTAATAGCATCATTTGCATGATGACAACCCGCTGTGTTTGGTAATAAATGACAATTTAGATTTTTAATCGCATTCCAAAATTCATCTCCTCCTTGTTTTTTTGGTGATTGCCGTTTTAATGAAACAGTGATCACATTGGTTTGTGAATGAATAATAGCATCCCGCATGATGTGTAAGGATGGATATTGAGCTGTACCAAGCAAAAAACGACTTGTTAATGTTTTTCCTGCTAATTCCCACATTGTTTTATCCTCCCTGCATAGGAGTTATCATTTCAATAACATCGTTATCTTTTAAAAAAGTGACAGCGTGTTGGACCCTGGGAATAAACTGACGATTTAAAGCAATGGCACAATACTCTATTTTACAATTCTTATCTATCAGTAAATCAGTTAATGACTTATTTTTTGGTATTTTAATTTCTTCACCATTAAAGAAAATCGATATCATGAATATTTCTCCCATAATTGAAAATATCGGGTAATTGTTTTTTTCTGTAACCATTGAGTTATGTCATGTACTAACGTTGGAGCGATCAAAAAACCATGTCGATAAAGACCATTGACAGCAATAAATCCATCAGAATATTTTATTTTTGGTAAATGGTTTGATAATGTAGGACGACACTGAGTAACTGTTTTAATTATTCGTGCTTCACTGAATTTAGGATTGAAATAATAAATCGCAGTTAATAACTCTAAAGCGGTTCTGACAGAAATAGTGGAATCATCCTGCGATTCAATTTCGCTTGCACCAATAAGATAGGTTTGATTTTCTCTAGGAACAATATATAAACTGTATCGTGGATGCAAAAAACGTATAGGTCTTGTGATAAAAACATCAGGTGCTTCTAACCATATTAATTCTCCGCGCACGCTGCGCAAATCATGAAAATTTTCTTTTGCTCCTAGCCCGCGACAATCAAAAACAAAATCAAATTCATAAGTTTTATCGGATAAAATAATTTTACCCGGTTTGACAGATGAAACATGGGTTTCTTTAAACCAAGTGATATTTTTTTCCATTAAATGATTTTCTAAAACCTGTAACAACATTTGATTATCAATTTGGCCTTCATTCGCAAAGTAATAACCGTTATGAAATTTAATGGCTTCAGGTTCAAGTTGATAGATTTCGTTTTGATTTAATTTAGGATATAAAACAGGATTGCTTAATTTACTCGAAATAAGCTGAATACATTTCGTTAATTCAGCATAATCGCGAGGATGTGATACAACTAAACTTCCGGATTGTTGAAAGTAAATTGTTTTTGGTAATTGATTCAAAATTGCTGGCCAATGTACTTTAAGTGCTTCATCTCCCAATTGAAAAATGATGAAATCATTTTTTTCCAATTCAGCAACCGGAGTTAATAATCCAGCGGCTGCCATGCTGCAATTATTTGCTTTCCCTTGATCAAATAGAGAAACTTCCCACCCTTCATTCATGAGTGAAAAGGCTAACAATTGCCCCATGACGCCGCCGCCAGCGATGCCTGCTCTCATATTTCAGTCTTTTCTGCTTGATTGCGAATGTCTTGACTAATTTGCATAGAACAAAATTTCGGTCCACACATAGAACAAAAATGGGCAACCTTTGCTGAATCTTGTGGCAGTGTTTCATCATGAAAAGAACGTGCAGTATCGGGATCCAGTGATAAATTAAATTGATCTTCCCAACGAAATTCAAAGCGTGCTTTCGATAATTCGTTATCACGATATTGTGCAGCGGGATGGCCTTTTGCAAGATCAGCTGCATGAGCAGCAATTTTATATGCAATGATACCTTGTTTAACATCTTCTTTATTAGGCAATCCTAAATGTTCTTTTGGTGTGACATAACATAATAATGCAACGCCATACCATCCCATTTGTGCTGCACCAATCGCACTTGTAATATGATCATAGCCGGGTGCTATATCGGTGGCTAGCGGTCCTAATGTATAAAATGGCGCTTCAAAACAATATTCTAATTGCTTATCCATATTTTCTTTTAATAAATGCATTGGAACATGACCGGGTCCTTCAATCATGACTTGCACATCGTGTTTCCACGCTATTTTGGTTAATTCACCTAATGTTTTCAATTCAGAAAACTGAGCTTCATCATTTGCATCAGCAATGGATCCTGGACGTAAACCATCTCCTAATGAAAAACTGACATCATAGGAACGCATAATTTCGCAAATTTCATCAAAATGAGTATAAAGAAAATTTTCTTTGTGATGGGTTAAACACCATTTTGCCATGATAGAACCACCGCGCGAAACAATGCCTGTCACGCGACGTGCTGTGAGAGGAATATATCGCAATAACACGCCGGCATGAATGGTAAAGTAATCAACGCCTTGTTCAGCTTGCTCAATCAATGTGTCACGAAAAATTTCCCACGTTAAATTTTCAGCGACGCCCCCTACTTTTTCGAGTGCTTGATAAATGGGAACCGTGCCGATAGGAACAGGCGAATTACGAATAATATAATCTCTCGTGGTATGAATATTTTTTCCAGTGGAAAGATCCATTACCGTATCAGCTCCCCAGCGAATGGCCCAAATTAATTTTTCAACTTCTTCTTCAATAGATGATGTAACAGGGGAATTTCCGATATTTGCATTGATCTTGGTTAAAAAATTTCGACCAATAATCATAGGTTCAAGTTCGGTATGATTAATATTGGCCGGAATAATTGCACGACCTCGTGCGATTTCATCACGTACAAATTCAGGCGTTATTTTTTGAATTTTATTTTTTTCACGATTTTGATTTTCTCTGATTGCAACATATTCCATTTCTGCGGTAATGATACCTTGTTTTGCATAATGCAATTGTGTCACAGCAACACAATTTGCACGTTTTGGATTACGCTGTAATTTCTCTGAAACACCACCATAATTTTTACTTGCTTCTTTATAACCGTTATCTTGCGGCTGAATATTTCTTCCTTGATAGTGTTGTGTATCATCTCTTAAATCTATCCACTCGCTACGAATATCTGATAATCCTGAAGCAATATCAATGGAAACGAGCGGATCTGTATATGCGCCTGATGTATCATAAATAGGAAAAATGCTGCCGTTGGTTTGTGTGATTTCTCTGATGGGAATACGAATATTCGGATAAACAGTTCCAGATAAATAATTTTTTTTGGAACCAGAAAGTGGAACCCGTAAATGATGATCAATTTGCATATGACGCTCCTATTTTATTTTACAGAGGTATCTATACAAATGCTTTTTTGCAAATTTGTAGGGTGGATTAGATGCGTTTTTTGCATCGTAATCCACCATTTTCGGTGGATTACGGCAAAAGCGCCTAATCCACCCTACTTATGTAGATACCAATGTTTATTTTTAGTAGGTTAGGAACGTAGTAACAAATGCAGAATATTCCGCTTATCCACATTCCCTTCGCAGGTCCTAACCCGATCAGGTTCAAAGGGACTCTCTCAGCCTAACAGGCACCCCTAGTGAATTATCTGATGTGAAATTTAAATAGAATTAGGAGTGCTGTCAAGGATCATTTACTTGGGGACAAATGAATAAGTGATATTGCCATCACCATCGAGAACACGAATTTTCTTTTGACTTTCCGCAGGATTATTTCCTAAGAGACTCAAGTTAACATGGGCTGAAGACGGTGTTGACTTAGTTTGAGTGTCTAGCATTTTCGCATCATTTTTAGCAACAACTTTAGGTTGCATAAATGTACTCATTGCCGTAATCAAATTTTTAAATCCGATTTTTAATTCGTTATCAGTAATGGTTAATGGTGGTTTGATGACTAATTCACTTTCATTATTTCTGATAAATATACCGTGATTTGCGCCTGCTAAGTGAATTTTATTAGCAAGTTTAGCATCAGGTTGTTTAGTTTTGTCATCAATAATTTGTATTACTCGTATTGCACCGCAACCGCGTATTTCTCCAATATGATTGGGAAATAATTTTGTTAATTCTGTTAATTGCAGATCTAATTCAGTTGAGATGTTTGGAATGCGTGAGAGAAGACCTGTCTTTAATTCTTCTTGTAATTTTCCTGATGTAGTATGAGCAATTTTATCAGCAGGTAAACCCAACAATCTGTCCAATATCGCGTTTGCTGCTACTAAAGATCTAATATCTGCACCATTTGTTTTACCTGTCGTGCGATCAGCATTACCCATTAAAGTTGCAAGGTGTAATTCATTCAAGACATAGTTTTCAATTTCGAGTTCTGAAAATTGTGGAATTTTCTTAAAAATTTTTGAGAAAAATCATTTTGAAGATCTTGATGCGAACTAGACATTTAAGTATACCCTTCTTTCATTTTCTATAGGTGAAATAATATCTTTAAAGAAAATAAAGAATCACCGTATAAAATACGAGGGGTAGCTAATTTTTTATTTCAACCCAAGACTTCCAATATGAATTAGCCCAAATGCTGATAGAAGCCATAAAAGCACAGCGATAACAACAACCGCATTTAAGATAGATTTAATAGAGCCTGCCATGGGGACATAGGTATTTACTATCCAAAGTAAAAAGCCAACAACGATTAAAACGACAACAATGGTGATGAGAGACATTCCATTTCTCCTAAATGTTTTAGATTCCTAATCGTCATTATGACAGATTTTTACCATTAGTCATAAGAAATTTCTTATTGGATTTGCAAAAAATTGATTGATTTCACAAGAATACCGGAATCTAATATATCAAAGAAAACCCGGAGGGATCCTATGCACAGATACAATTTCTTTAGATCCAGAAAGAACCAAATAAAGAAGGTATCTCTCCCCTCGGATAGTAAAGAAACGTATAGCCAAACAGCATGCTTGGTCACTCAAGATGTTTCAGAAAATGAAATATTTCTTTTAGGGCAAGATAAAATTGTAATGACTGCTAATTCCAAAGAAGTTGCGCAAAATAAACCGTTAATCTCAATGGAAGAGAGATTAAAAAATCGTAATGAGTCAGAAAACATATTTATAGATGCAGTTGATAATTTTAAAAAATCCATGGATATTTTAGTTTATTCAGTCAATGATTCTAAAGAAATGTTTAATATTCCTAATATACAAAAAACATTTTCTAAAACTCCTTCGGGTTATATTATTACACGACACAGTGATGGAATGATTCGACTTTGGAATATTGCAACAAATGATAATAAACCTGATTGTATGGCTGAAATCAAACATGAAAAAGATGTGCATAGAATATTCCCTATTTCAGATAATCAATTCTTTGTTGTAGATCATATTTTATCGGGGAAAGATCTTACCTTTTTTGAATTGAAAGAAAGAAAAATGTTAGCACAAAATGTTTCAGTTCCATGGAGTGGTTTAATTGATGGAATCATTTCATTAGATGACGGAAAAAAATATGGTGTGTATACCACAAATAATATTTTTTATTTAATGGATTCTCACAATCATACAGTGATAAATGAAAAGTCTTTAAATAAAACGGATAACAGTGTTTTAATAACCAGCTTTAATCAAAATCAATTTGTCACGGCCAATCAACAGAGAATGACATTATGGCAAATCGATGAAAAAAATTCAGTCGCTGAAGTATGCAATGTTGAAATCACTGAAGAATCCATCGCTTTTATCAAAGCAGTTGCAAATCAATATATTATTACAGGCCATTTCAATGGAAAAATCGTTATTTGGAAGCCATCTATTTCGGAAAAAAAGTTTCATTGTGTTGATGTGATTAAGATAAGCAATCCTTCTCAAGCTATACATACTTTTGATATCGCAGTAGATGGCTCCATTGCCTATCTTGCGTCAGGTGGTATTTCCCAAGTGGGGATCATATCTATACCTGCAATTAAAGCGGAATCTAACCCCAGGCAATCGTTTTGAAATTACGATCCCCTATTTATAAACGAAAATCTCTTTAAACCACCCTTAAAAAAATGCAATAATCATATAAAACCACCCTTATTTTTATGCATAAAAAGGTAAGTATATGAAAAGATTAATAAATTATGATTTATTACAATGGATGATTTCTAAACCAAGAAAACCTCTTTTAATGCGGGGTGCAAGGCAGGTGGGAAAAACGCATGCTGTAAGACTGTTAGGCGAAGCGTTTACACATTTTGTAGAAATAAATTTTGAAAAAAGACAGGATTTTATTGAAATTTTTGAAAAAAACCTTGATCCATTTCGTATTATCGATGCACTAACCGCAATGACAAATCAATCAATTATCCCTGGAGAAACGTTACTTTTTTTTGATGAGATACAATCCTGCCCAAAAGCCATTACAGCATTACGATATTTTTATGAAGAAATTCCAGAATTACATGTTATTGCGGCTGGTTCACTATTAGATTTTGCGATTGAAGAAGTTGGAGTTCCCGTTGGCCGAATCCAATATTGTTTTGTTCATCCAATGACTTTTATGGAATATCTTGCAGCCCTTGGGAATAAGTCTTTATTTGAAATGATATTACAACAGCAACAACCTTTAAGTGAAATTTTTCATCTCAAACTTTTTGATATACTTGGTAGATATATGCTTTTAGGCGGAATGCCTGAAGTTATTGCGGAGTCCTTAAACCAAAATAGTTTACCGACTGTATCCCGATTGCAACATTCTATTATTGATACTTATCGAGATGATTTTCCTAAATATGCAAGAAAGTTTCAAATTAAATATGTTGAAGCTCTATTTAATCAAATTCCGCATTTTATAGGTCAATCCTTTAAATTTAGCAATATCCAAGGTAATTATCAAAAACGAGAATTAGAACCGGCTTTGAATCTATTAATGAAAGCAGGAATTATACACAAAATTTATAGAACTGCTGGTAATGGTATTCCGCTTGGAGCAGAAGCTAATCTGGAAAAATTTAAATTATTATTTTTAGATATTGCTTTGAACCAAGTCATGTTAGGAAATAAAACATCGAATTGGCTGTTAAATCCACTAGAAGAATTCATTAATAAAGGTTTTTTAGCAGAAGCATATGTAGGTCAAGAAATATTAGCATACTCATCTTCATATATAAAAACTGATTTATATTACTGGCATAGAGATAAACAAGGAAGTAATGCTGAAGTAGATTATCTCATTCAATTTAATGAAAACATTATCCCCATTGAAGTAAAAAGCGGAAAAGGAACAACATTAAAAAGTTTACATTTATTCCTGGAAAATAGACCAAAATCCCCATTCGGCATTCGTTTTTCCACTCATCGTTTTTCAATTGAAAATAAATTACATTCTTACCCATTGTATTCAGTTGCTGGATTATTAGCTGAATATAACGAGGAGTTACGAAAAAAATTATATTTTCTAATTTCTTGACAATTACAATTTTTAATTTACTTCGAAAACTTCAACTCAGATGTTTCAAACGTTTTGATATCGCTTTTCTTATTCATTTGCTTACATCAAATAATTCGGGGCGGTATTCAAAATGCATAGTGTCGTAGTGATGCCATTTACCACCCCATATAAAACCATATTTTTCAAAAATCAGCACAATTTCCCATGGGATATGATTTGTGTAAATCAACGGAGTAGTCTCTTTAAGAGGTAAGCCATGTTTTTCCAAATCCCAACGCCAATAATTTGAATATGTTGGGTTAATATCAATCGTAAAACCAAAACTATGAGCACTCAAGCGATTTGTTCCTGCGATCGAGCGCCAATTAAAAGTTCCGCCCACATCTTCTAAATACTTGCGATACTCAGGATGCAAAGAAATCAATTTCTCTAATTCATCCGATATTCTTAATAGTTTTTTATCTACTAAATTGACTGTGGTAACGAATATTAAACATCGCTTCCCAAATATTTTTGGCATCCAGCAAATGGAGATCAGTTTGCTTCTTACTTCATTAACTGAATTTCCATACATTTTTCGGAAAAAAGGTTCATATCTTATTCTTCCTGGATCATCTACAGGATTAAATTTAGAAATATTGATAGGCTTACCAGCAGTATAGTCAGTTTGTTCAAGTTGATCAGCTAGTGAAGGTGAATCTAATTTTTCCTGGATTGATTTGTTTGGTTTACTATTTTGTACAGGCATTTTTGTACCATCATTCCAGATAATATATTGCTCATTATAAGCTTTTATATACTCTGGGTAGGCTTTTTGTAATCGTTTTAATTCATCAAGCAAGCTCGATTTCGCCTGCATGCTCCATACGGATAGTAAAACAAAAAGAATCCAGGATATCCTCTGGCTTTTTGCTCCTATCAATTCTGATAATATCATCTTGTTATCCCTGCAAACCTATTTAATCTACTCCAGGTGTTGGCAATCCTTCTTGTACATCAATTTGATCTGGAGTTAATACAAACACCGTAATTAGTACTGTTCCATTGCCAACAATTTTATTTGCTAATCTGGGATTAATACTAATTCTAGCCGTATCAAATATTTCTCTATTTCTTTTACTATAGAAGTAATTATCACCTTGATCATATCTATCTCGAATATGAAATAAATAATAGTTAGATCTATCCTGTCTCAGAATGTCCCTGACAGAAGTTAAACGTTCACCGCTAGAATTGTAGCGGTCATTATCAGTGATTTCTGCGCCATAAAAAGTAATGCCATCAAAAGCATATATACAAGTCGTGAAAATAAGACTGATAAGCATCAATAACAATTTTGACTTCAACATGATTAAGCACTCCTCTTCTTTTATATCTATTAATTATAGTACAAATTAACAGAAAGCGACTTTAACAGGAGCGCGTCATTTTTATGTATATTCAGTGACTTATTATAGTTAATTTTTGAGTAAAAAAGTCTAGAAAAAATATGGTTTGTTTACCCCATCTTTGCTTCCACTAAATTTTCCAATGTGTTTATATTTTTTTTAGCGAGTAACATCCAGGTTTCTAAAATGGAATCTGGATTTAATGAAATATTTTCAATGCCTTCTTTCATTAAGAATTCAGCGAAATCAGGATAATCGGAAGGACCCTGTCCGCAAATACCGATATATTTTCCTTGTTTTTTACATTCAGTAATAGCCATACGTAATAAAGCTTTTACAGCATCATTCCTTTCATCAAATAATGAAGAGACTAAACTTGAATCTCTATCTAAGCCTAGTGTGAGCTGTGTTAAATCATTTGAACCAATCGAAAAACCATCAACGTGTTTTAAGAATTGTTCTGCTAATAATGCATTTGCAGGTATTTCACACATCATAATAATTTTAAGATCGTTCTCACCTCTTTTTAAACCATATTGTTGCAATAAATTTATTACTTCCTTTAATTCACTCACGGTACGAACAAATGGAATCATCAGTTGCGCATTCGTCAATCCCATTTCATCCCGAACACGTTTAAAGGCTTTACATTCTAATTCAAATGCTGCACGAAAATTTTTATCAATATAACGAGAGGCACCTCTATAACCTATCATGGGATTTTCTTCTACAGGCTCAAATAATTTTCCCCCAATCAAATTGGCATATTCATTTGATTTAAAGTCGGAGAACCTGAAAATAACGGGTTTTGGAAAAAATGCTGAAGCAATGATTGATATGCCTTCACGTAATTTTTCAATGTAGAATTCAACGGGATCTTTATACGCAAGAATCTTTTTGTGAACTTCTTTTTTAACACCACCAGGTAAAGAAGAATAATTTAATAAAGCATTAGGATGAATACCAATCATGCTGTTAATGATAAATTCCAGTCGTGCTAATCCTATTCCGTGATTTGGAATAAATTGACAAGCAAAAGCTTTATCAGGATTGCCTAAATTCATCGATATTTTTAAAGGAAGTTTAGGCATATCGCTGACGGAAATTTTTCTGACTTCAAAGGGAAGAATTTTATCATAGACAAATCCTGTTTTTCCTTCCGCGCACGATACGGTGATGCCCTGCCCTGTTTTAATTTGTTTGGTTGCATTTGTCGAACCAACAATGGCGGGAATTCCTAATTCACGAGCAATAATGGCAGCATGACAAGTTCTTCCACCTCGATTGGTGACGATAGCAGCGGCACGTTTCATGATGGGTTCCCAATCGGGATCCGTCATATCGGTTACTAAAATTTCCCCTTCTTTTACATCATGCATTTGCGAAGGATTTAAAATTACTTTTGCAACACCGCTGCCTATGCGCTGTCCTATACTCTGACCTTCAACAATGACATTGCCCTTTTCTAAAAGGGTATAACGATCAATGGAATGTTCATCTAATTTTTGGCTATTAACAGTCTCTGGACGCGCTTGCAAAATAAATAATTCGCCGCTTACTCCATCTTTAGCCCACTCAATGTCCATGTTTCTTTTATAATGTTGCTCGATGATTAATGCTTGTTTCGCTAAAAAAATAATATCATCATCTGTCAAAGAAAATTTTAATTGGTCTTTTTCAGCGACTTTGATAAGTTTTGTCGATTTATTATTTGCATTTGCATATATTAATTTAATTGCTTTACTGCCTAAATGCCGTTGTAAAATAGGAAACTTTTTATTTTCCAACAGTGTTTTTGAAATAGAAAATTCATCGGGATTCACTTGCCCTTGAACAATAGTTTCACCCAGACCATAAGAAGCAGTTAATACAATGACTTTATCAAATCCTGTTTCGGTATCCGCAGTGAACATGACACCACTGACACCTTTATCACTTCTTACCATTGGCTGAATGCCTGCTGAAATCGAAATTTGATCGACTTCGAAATTAAAATGTTTTCGATAAGCTATCGCGCGGCTTGTAAAAAGAGATGCAAATACTTTTTTTATCGCAATTAAAACATTATTTAAACCTTTCACATTCAAATAAGATTCTTGTTGTCCTGCGAATGATGCATTCGGTAAATCTTCACTGGTTGCAGAAGATCTCACAGCAACTGCAACATTTTTTAATTCTTTATAAGCTTTTTCAACTTCTTTTTTAAATTCATTATTAAAAGGTGTTTTTAAAATCCATTTGCGAATTTCTTTTGAATGTTTTTCTAATGAATTGACATTTTTTACATTTAAATTTGAAATGACTTTTTCAATTTTCTTATTTAAATTATTTTGTGAAATAAATTCTTTAAAAAAATCCGTCGTCGTTGCAAAACCGCCTGGAACTTTAATGCCCTTAGGTTGTAAATGTTGAATCATTTCCCCTAAAGATGCATTTTTGCCGCCAACTAAATTAAGATGTGAGGTATTTACGGAGTTAAGATTAACTAAATATTCCATGCAGCGTCTCCAAGGTTACTCTGAGTTTTGCGTTCCTAGAACGTAGGATATGTGAGGTTAAATCATAATAGAAATCATCACTCTCATCTAGCGAAAATTGGTGATGAGCCCGCATCCTGACTCATTCTGTAATATTTTTAACCACTGCTATTTAATATTTAGGATAAAGAACCAAAATATACACTTGATTTTCATGTCTTAATTTGTTTTCTTAGGGATGATCATGAAAGGATGATGACAGGATGAATAACCGTTTTTTCAAAAATAACTACGAAAAGCAAGTAATAAGCTGTTTAGTCATTGGATTGAATGCGGTAGATGTATTCGCGAAGACGAATTCAACCTCTGCATATGGCGATACGAATTTGACCAAAGGCGCCATTGCCATGACAGTTCTGGTTCCATTTGCTGTCATCCTGTTAGCTGCGGGGATTTACTATAAGTGCTTTAAAAGTACTTATAACGAGTCTGAAAATGACGATATGGATAGAGAGTTACAATCGTTTCAACGAATTTAAAGGAGAATATTGAGATGTCAAAAAAAATCGCGGTTTTAGTAGGTAGTTTAAGAAAAGAATCTTTCAATCGTAAAATTGCTAAAGCCTTAATAAACATAGCTCCTAAAACGTTGGAAATGGAATTGATCGATATCAGTCAATTACCGATTTATAATCAAGATGATGATGAAGGATCCAATATTCCGAAAGCGTGGACCACATTTCGTGATGAAATAAAAAAATATGATGGCGTATTATTTGTTACTGCTGAATATAATCGTTCTGTCCCTGCGGTATTAAAAAATGCAATTGATGTTGGTTCAAGGCCTTATGGAAAAAGTGTATGGGATGGAAAGCCGGGAGCGATTGTGAGTGCTTCACCTGGTGCGATAGGCGGTTTTGGTGCAAATCATCATTTACGTCAATCATTGGTTTTTTTAAATGTTCCTTGTATGCAAATGCCCGAAGCATACATTAGCAATGTTGCAAATCTGATTGATAAAGATGGAAATATCAATCCCTCCACCACGGAATTTCTCGGTAAATTTATTAAATCTTTTGAACTGTGGGTGAATTTAATTGTTCCTATGAAAGTACATTAGACTTCTTTCCAAACCTTTGTCTTTTGCCATTATTCTTCGTTGCATCTGCGTTACGCT
>Ga0207151_1025_pt1 | contig 40202 bp, 41 predicted proteins | sample Alteio_BWMinHeat_29_FD_153523 | JGI IMG/M metagenome (GOLD analysis project Ga0207151, IMG submission 153523) | Enriched cells from forest soil in Barre Woods Harvard Forest LTER site, Petersham, Massachusetts, United States -... | ecosystem: Environmental > Terrestrial > Soil > Temperate forest >... | reverse complement strand
CAATGTAACTTCTAAGGGATTAGGAGTTTTAGAAGGGATGCCAATAGAACACCTCAATATAGGTTATACGGCAGTTGATAACGCTGCTTTGCCACTCTTACTGAAGTTGCCTTTGAGGGACCTAGGTAGAACAAACACGAAAATGAAAGGCAAAGCCTTAGATGAATTAGGAAAACGATTTCCTAAGGAATACAACGATTTTGATCCTTTCTAGAGTATGTACAGGGGCCTTTTGTATTTCAGGGCCATATTGACCATTGCATAAAAAAGAGCCTACAGCTACTATATGCTGAAAGAGCTACTACAAGATATTGTAGCGAAAGTTAGATGAAGTGCCTCTGGCTACGGCTAGAGGAGAATAGGGAATGGGGTGCAAATCCCCAACGGTAACGCCGCTGTAACGAGTAAAAGACTCAATATGCCACTGCTTCTGCGGGAAGGCGAGTCTTGTAAGTATACTCGGAGTCAGAAGACCTGCTTGATCTTACTCATCATCCTTTTAGAGGAACTGTCTCGTTTTAAGACAGGATGGGAGAAAGCCAAACTATCTTTGCCGCATTCTTCCTATTGTCTATAAATTCTTAATTTCAAAGGAGGAATCTATGTTGCCTGAACCTATTTTACAAGAAAATAAAGACCGTTTCGTCTTATTCCCTATAAAACATCCCGAAATATGGGAAATGTATAAAAAAGCGGAGGCCAGCTTTTGGACTGCCGAGGAGATCGATCTTTCCGTCGATATTCAAGATTGGGAACATCGTCTGAACAAGGATGAAAAGCACTTCATCAAACATGTTCTGGCTTTCTTTGCTGCCAGCGATGGCATTGTCAATGAAAATCTCGCTGTCAACTTCATGAATGAGGTACAATATCCCGAAGCGCGCTGCTTCTATGGATTTCAGATCATGATCGAAAATGTGCATTCAGAAGCGTACTCGCTTTTGATCGATACCTACATTAAGGATCCAACCGAAAAGGATTATTTGTTTCATGCCATCGATACAGTACCTTGCGTGAAAGAAAAAGCTGAATGGGCGCTGAGATGGATCTCCAAAGGCAGTTTTGCAGAAAGATTGGTGGCGTTTGCTGCCGTAGAGGGCATTTTCTTTTCAGGAAGTTTTTGCTCGATTTTCTGGTTGAAAAAACGTGGGTTGATGCCCGGGCTCAGTTTTGCAAATGAACTGATCTCGCGCGATGAAGGTTTGCATTGTGACTTCGCATGCCTTTTATATTCACAGCTAAAATATAAACTCCCAATAGAAACAGTTTCACACATCATTGAGAGTGCTGTTTCGATTGAGAAAGAGTTTGTCAGAGATGCCATTCCTGTAAAGCTAATAGGTATGAATGCGGATCTGATGTGCCAATACATCGAATTTGTCGCAGATAGACTTCTAGTAGCACTAGGAGCCAAAAAAAGATACAAAGTGGCCAATCCATTTGACTTCATGGAGTTGATCTCAATTCCCGGAAAGACCAACTTTTTCGAACGGCGAGTGTCGGAGTATCAAAAGTCCGGCGTGATGTCATCTAAAGAAGAAAATGTGTTTACAACCGCAGAAGAATTTTAGGAGGAAACCATGTTTGTTATCAAAAGAGATGGAAGAAAGCAAGAAGTCAAATTTGACAAGATCACATCCCGCATTCAAAAACTATGTTATGGCCTTGATCGAAATGTGGACCCGATTTTGGTAGCGTTAAAGGTGATCGAAGGCATCTACGATGGTGTGACGACTTCAGAACTGGATAATCTGGCAGCCGAAGTGGCTGCCTCATTAACTACGCAACATTCCGATTATGCATTGCTGGCTGCGCGCATTGCAATTTCGAACCTTCAGAAAAACACGCAAAAGTCATTTGCAAAAACGGTGTACGATCTGTACCACTATGTGAACAGGAAAACAGGCCAGCCTTCGCCTCTGATTTCTGAGGAGATTTACAATATCGTGCAAAGGAACGCAGAAAAACTGGACTCCGCCATTCTATACGATCGCGATTTCCAATTTGACTACTTTGGCTTTAAAACCATCGAACGCTCCTATCTCTTAAGGATGAATGGGAAAGTGGTCGAACGGCCTCAACACATGTTTATGAGGGCATCTTTAGGCATTCACAAAGAAGATATCGATGCTGCAATAGAAGTGTATCATCTCATGAGTGAACGTTGGTTCACCCATGCCACTCCCACCTTGTTTAATTCAGGCACGCCAAAACCACAAATGTCTTCTTGTTTCCTTTTACAGATGCGCGAAGACTCGATCGAAGGCATTTTTGACACTTTAAAGTCGTGTGCCAAAATTTCTCAGGCGGCCGGGGGGATCGGTGTCAGCATCCATAACATTCGAGCCACAGGCTCCTACATACGCGGCACAGGAGGTACCTCAAACGGCGTTCTGCCGATGTTGCGCGTTTTCAACGATACTGCTCGCTACGTTGACCAAGGCGGAGGTAAGCGCAAGGGGTCGTTTGCGATCTATCTCGAGCCCTGGCACGCCGATATCTTTTCTTTTTTGGATCTAAGAAAAAATACCGGAAAAGAAGAGCTTCGTGCGCGCGATCTCTTCACTGCTTTGTGGATTCCGGATTTATTTATGAAAAGAGTAGAAGAGAATGGAGAGTGGTCGCTGTTCTGTCCAAATGAAGCTCCAGGACTAGATGTGAGGTGGGGAGAGGCGTTTGATGAACTTTACATTAGATATGAAAAAGAAGGGCGTGCTCGCAAAAGCATCAAGGCGCAAGAATTATGGTTCCGAATCCTGGAATCGCAAATCGAAACAGGCACTCCCTACATGCTCTACAAGGATGCGTGCAATCGAAAATCTAATCAGCAAAACCTAGGAACAATCAAGTGTAGTAATTTGTGTGCCGAAATTTTGGAGTACACCTCTCCGGAAGAAATTGCCGTGTGCAATTTAGCCTCTCTAGCACTTCCTAAATTTGTTATTAATGGAAAGTTTGATCATCAAAAACTGTTTGAAGTCACTCAGACTGTCACCAGGAGCCTAAACCGCGTCATCGATGCCAATAGTTATCCCGTATTAGAAGCGGAGACATCCAATTTGAGGCATCGCCCCATCGGCATAGGTGTGCAAGGGCTAGCGGACGTTTTTCTTTTACTTAGGATGCCTTTTGACTCCATTGAAGCACGTATTTTAAACCGAGAAATTTTTGAAACGATCTATTATGGCGCTATGACCGCTTCAAAAAATCTCGCAAAAAAAGATGGCCCCTATTCATCTTACAAAGGCTCTCCTGCCTCCATGGGTCTCTTTCAGTATGATTTATGGGATGTACAGCCTGGGCCGCGTTGGGATTGGGATCTTCTAAAACAGGAGGTTGCCAAGTATGGCATTCGCAATTCTTTGCTGATTGCTTTAATGCCCACAGCCTCAACCTCTCAGATCTTGGGAAATAATGAGTGTTTCGAACCTTATACACAAAATATTTACTCGAGGCGCGTGCTTTCCGGAGAGTTTATTGTAGTCAACAAACACCTCATGAATGACCTGGTGAAGCTTGGCCTATGGAATGAAGAGATGCGCCAGCAAATTCTGGCAGCCAATGGATCGATACAGCATATTGAAGAGATACCCAATTCGATCAAGGAACTGTACAAGACCGTTTGGGAGATTAAGCAAAAGTCGATCATTGATATGGCTGCGGATCGCGGAGCCTATATCTGTCAGACCCAGTCATTAAATTTATTTATCGAAAACCCCAATTTTTCGAAGCTCACTTCGATGCATTTTTATGCTTGGAAGAAAGGTCTCAAAACAGGGATGTATTATCTGCGGACGAAAGCAGCAGCTGAGGCGATTAAGTTTACAGTTAATCAGGAAAGCAAAGCTTGTTCACTGGAATGCACAAGTTGTAGCAGTTAAGTGGTACATACCCGTTATTTAACGTAAGTTAAATAGCTGGCCTTTTTTTCGGCCGTTATTTAACATATGTTAAATAGCGCATGGAAATTCCGTATATGTTCAGGGGGCTGAAGAAATAAACCATTGGAAATGAATGACTTAAAAACCCTCTGTGATCTCTGTGGGCTCTGTGGTTTATAACTTTAATTAGGGGTATGCCATCGAGGGCAAAAACCACCACAGAGCCCACAGAGATCACAGAGGGTAAGATGTGATTGTCACATCGTTGTAATTATATCTCCTCCCTTTGAACATGTACGAAATTCCTCCGTTATTTCCTATATTTTGAATAAGGATATTCCAATGAGAAGCGGGAAATATATCACACAACCCAGTGAATACAAAGCCTTCATTCCATCACCCTTACCACCTGAGCCCCCTCTAAAAATCGATCACGTACTTAATCAACTTCTTGAAGATGCAAATATTGCCATTGGAAGATTAGATACAATGGGACATCTTCTCCCAAATATAGAATATATCATTGCAATGTATGTCAGAAAAGAAGCGCTTTTGAGTTCTCAAATTGAAGGAACGCAAGCTTCATTGGAAGACATTTTTGAATATGAAGATCATGTAATTGTTGAAAATGCACAAGATGTGCAAGAAGTGGTCAATTATATAAAAGCTTTAAATCATGGCTTAAAGCGAATTGAAGATTTTCCAATGAGCATCCGTCTTATCAAGGAAATTCATCATATCTTACTTTCAGGCACACGAGGGAATGATAAGACACCCGGTGAATTTAAACGCTCTCAAAATTGGATTGGTCCTCAAGGATGTACATTAAGAAATGCATCCTTTGCCCCTCCACCTCCTTTTGAGTCCGTTGAAGCGATGGGTCAATTGGAACTCTTTCTGCATAAGAACAATGAATTACCTATCCTAATCTCTTGTGCACTCATTCATTATCAATTTGAAACCATACATCCTTTTTTAGATGGTAATGGAAGGCTGGGCAGATTGCTCATTACCTTCTATTTATGTTGGAAGAAAGTGATGCAAAGGCCCCTACTTTATTTAAGTTATTATTTTAAACTTCATCGCCAGGAATATTACGATAGGCTTAATTTAGTTAGACAAAATGGAGACTATGAGCAGTGGATTGCTTTCTTTCTAAAAGGAGTGATCTGGACCTCAGATTCAGCGCTTGAAACCATTAAAAATGTATTATCCATTGCGGACAAGCATAAAAAACTTTTAGTCCAGCAATTCCCTTTTTCCTCTCTATCCATCGGTTTGTTAGATCTATTATTCACTAAACCCATCATATCCATTAATGAAGTCTGCCGCCATTTTCAAATATCATATCCATCTGCACAAAAACTCATTAATCAATTCGTATCTCAGAAAATTATAAAAGAAATTACCGGAAAAAAAAGAGATAAACGGTATAGTTACTGGGAATATCTCGATTGTCTGTCGGAAGGCACAAATTTATAACATTATGTATTTATACAAAATTCTTTCCAAAGAAAACTGGGAAAAAAGCAAAGGCAAAGAGGCTCTTCATCTGCCCCAAGAGGATGAAGAATTCATTCATCTTTCCACGGAAGATCAACTTAAAAAGATTATTGAAAAGTATTGGAAAAAGGTTCCAGAATTTTTCATCTTAAAGATCGACGCAGAAAAACTTCCTGGTGATTTACGCTTTGAAGCCAATCCTGGAGGCACAAATAAGTATTACCATCTTTATAATGGGTACATTCCTCACCGCGCCATTGTAGCTTCTCGCACCAGTGGGTCTAATGAGCCTATTAAATAGAATGGGAATACACTTTTAAATTCAGGGTGGTTTTCGAAATCAACTACAGCTACATCATCAAAATGTTGTTCTCCAAAGCTATCGATGAGATAGCTTTTGCCAACTTGTCTAGCACCTCTTAATAAGATGGGAAGATGATCTTTTCTATGTTTCCAATCAATAAGTTCCGATTCAAGCTTTCTTTTCATGGCTAAAACTCCTACCTAAAACTGCCATATTTTGGCTATTTTTGGTACCAATTTTAACCATTTATGACCAAAAAGGATCAAAGATTTCATCTACTTTTGCTCTTCTGTTCGAACAGTACCGAAAATTATATTAGCCTTTTTTCCCCTCTTCCTTATTGTCCTCGTTATGAGGATTAACTGGTCTATCAGCCGAAAATCTTTCGTTAGCAACAGCCTGGCCCATTGAGGTAACTTGATGCGCTCTTTCATTAGGTTTAGGCCTTAGAGCAGTGAATGGTTTGTATCTATCAGGATTAACTTGCATATCTAAAGCATCAAATCTTTCTTGGGCAATAACCCCGACAGTGTGCCTTAAGGCAACATGATGAAATCTTTCATCAAGGCTACCATTCCTAACATCTTTCGCAGGATTAAATCCATATTCTTTAGCTACCTGATAATAAATAGCCATATAGTTAAGTAATGGGAGGTATTGTTTTACAGAATTAATGTCTATATTGGATGCCATAAATATTTCTCCTTTAATGATTTAAAAATTAATTTGGCCTGGTTCAGAATCGCCCAGGTTCACATAATACTTCTCCCAGCCGGGTTTATGCAATTCTCGAGAAGAAGAATTGGTTGTTTGTGGCGAAAAAAGTTTTACCGTGGTTTGAAACATAGCAATAGTATAGCATATATTTATTCTACTGGCAAAAGCTTTTTTTGCGTTTTTTAATTAGAACCATGCAGATTTCTTATTTTTGAAGACCGAACATGCCACTAGATTTGGTTGCAAGTGCTGGTACATCCCCTCTTGCGAGAGCCTCTTTCCAAGTACGGGCTTTTTCAAGAAAGGGTGTTAAAATCTCCGCTACTCTACTTCCCCGCAAATCTTTTAGGGGTAATCTTTCAAAGAATTAGGGTAATCATTTATGACCAAAAGGGATCAAAGATTTCGTCTGCTATAGGTTTAGGGGGAATAAAAGATTTTCCTTTTATAATTTTACTAATATCTTCCTTATCGCGAAGAATATTATCTATTGTGATACGCTGAAGTTTAACCATTTCAGCAATAAGGTTTTGTAAAGTAGGACGAGTCACTGGCTTATTGAAATCGGCCATTCTAACATAATACCCGGGATGCTTTCTATCAATCTTTAATTGGATTAAAAACTTTATTGCGTCTTCGAAAAGAGTAGTGGGTATTAATTTAATAAACTCCTTTCTTTTTCTTAATAATAGAGCGGTGTAGCCCGGAACCTCCTTAAATAAGAATCTGAATAGATTGTCTACCGTATCAATCGCTGACACACTTTCACCCGCCGTAAGCTTTTTTAGGATAGGCTCCATTTCTTTATCCCAAGCTTCGGTGGGTAGCTCTTTTTTACGTTGCTGAACAAGCGTATTCACACCTAACATGAACTTACGCAATGCATCAGTTCTTGCTTCTATGGACATCTCTTCGAGATCTCCAAAGGTGGGTGCCGTGGCATACGGAGATACTGCGGGAGCTAAAGTGGCAATTGCCGCCATAATGTTCCTTTAATTATTTGGGTTAATAATTTTTTTATAATCACTTTTATTCATCCGTTGGGGTACATGAGGCACCTGCACTACCGAAAATTATATTAGCCTTTTTTCCCCTCTTCCTTATTGTTCTCTTTTACTGTAAATTTATAATTGTATTTATGAGGATTAGCTTGCATATCTAAAGCAGCAAATCTTTCTTGAGCAACGACCCCGACAGTGTGCCTTAGGGCAACTTGATGAAATCCTTCAACATCTTTCGCCGGATTAAATCCAAATTCTTTAGCTACCTGATAATAAATAGCCATATAGTTAAGTAATGGGATGTATGGTTTTACAGAATTAATGCTTATATTGGATGCCATAAATATTTCCCCTTTAATGATTTAAAAATTAATTTGGCCTGGTTCAGAATCGCCCAGGTTCGCATAACACTTCTCCCAGCCGGGTTTATGCAATTCTCGAGAAGAAGAATTGGTTGTTTGTGGAGAAAAAAGTTTTACCATATTTTGAAACATGCTATAACTATAGCATATATTTATTTTACTGTCAAAACGTTTTTAGCGTTTTTTTAATCAGAACCACGCAGATTTCTTATTTTTGAAGACCGAACATGCCACTAGATTTGGCTACAATTGTTGGTACATCCCCTCTTGCGAGAGCCTCTTTCCAAGTACGGGCTTTTTCAAGAAAGGGTGTTAAAATCTCCGCTACTCTACTTCCCTGTAAATCTTTTAGGGGTAATCTTTCAAAGAAAATGAACTCTTTTGCTTGTTTACTGTAAGCAAAGACGCCATATCTCGGTGCAGGCTGAAAGTTGGCTTTTAAGGCCTCTGTAAAGATCAATTCGCGATATTTACCAGCGGGTATTGCTCCGTAATCCACAACTATTAACAAATAGTCACCAGTGCGATCTTTTTCAAATTGCACCATAAGACCGCCTTTAAACTTTATCAAACAGCAGTTATTCGCATCGGGCTTGATACCCGGTATTTTAAGAGCACTGCCAATCTCTTCCAATAACGCGCCAAAAGCATCTGTTACCATAGTTATGACTCCTCATCCTCATCTTCTTTCTCTTCTTCCCCCTCTTCTTCTTCTCCCTCTTCGTCTTCCTCATCCAAGAGCGCTTCGAGTTCATCTTCAAGCTCTTCTAAAGCCTCTAGAATAGCGAGATAGAGGTCATCTCGGTGTTGCAAAGACCGGTAAATTTGATTAATGGCTACTTCACGAATGGCATCCCTGAACTGGCTGAGAGCAATGATTTTGGCCATGATCCATTTTTCGATTCCCAGGCGCACAGCGGTTTGCAGGACCTTATCTCCAGAAGGATAGCGATCGCCTGCTAGCCCCATGAATTCCTTTGACATCGTCTCAAAATTAAGCTGGGCGGGCTTTGTAAGGCCTTCACGTTCAAACATTTTGTCCACTAGGCCCATACGATTGCGGAAGAAGCGATACACGCCTAGAATGGCTTGTAGGGACCTTGTTTCTGTCAGGAGTCGATACAGCTGGCCGCGAGGAATAGAGGGTCCCTTGGACTTTAAATCTGTGCCTAGAGAATGGAGCAAGAAATCCAGCACTTTCTTTAAGTCTTTAAAGGCATACTGTTTTGATAATTCTTGGAAGAGGGTTGTCGAGTCTCGTGGATTACCGGTAATGTCTCGATAAAGCTCTCGCATATTTGTGGGGGTACCCAAACCCTTTGCAGCTGCTTCTCGGGCCTGAGCTGATATCGTGCGGCCTGCAGCTATTTCCCTTCCATACTGTTTGTTGAGGAGTTCTTTTGCCTCCTTGATATTTTTTGCGAGTTCTCCTTTGGTGGTTTCAGCAAGGAAATCGAGAATATCATCAGCAAGGGTAACATCGGGTTCTGACTCGAGGATTTTTTTTATGATTTCTTCTGGGGAGTCCCCTTCTGATAATTTACCGCGAATCTGAAGCAAGGTGGGTGACTTGAGTTCAGGATTCTTCTTCTGAGCGCGGTTTGCAGCTGCATCGATATCTTGCGATGAAAGTGTTTTCTCAGCGCCTTCACCTTTTGCAGCTTTTCTGACGCGATTTCTTTGGCTATCTAAGGCTTTTTCAGATTTGAAGAGTCTAGGAAAAGGAAATACTGCTTCTTGAAGATAGTTCTGCATGGCATCTTTGCTGGTAACGACCTCTGCTGAAAGCTCCTCTTGTAGCTCTTCAGCAGCCACCATCATGCCTTCTAGAATCTGATTAGGCTTTGGCCCTTGAACGCTGCTGCTCATGGATTTCCCTCAACTTATGGAATTAGGAAATCTGTATCCTCCCGAGGGGTTGGATGCGAATTTCCGGTATAATCTCCTGATACGATACAACCGAGATATCCGTAAACTCCATTTCTATTAATTTTCTGACAAATCTTCTAACGTCAATAGCTGTTAATATCACCGGAGGCTGTCCTCCAGGGGGTGGGGGTACAACTACAGTGCGCACACTCTGTAAAATGAGCTGCACTGAATCAGGGTCTAAGGCTAGGTACGAGCCCGCTGAAGTCTGCTTAATTGCACCGCGGACCATATCTTCTATTTCAGGGTCTAGAATATATACAGAAAGCACAGATTGGCCTTGAGAGTACTTGTAGCTAATATATCGCCTAAGGGATGAGCGTACATATTCTGTAAGTAAAACGGTATCTTTCTCACTTTGGGCCCACTCACTGAGAGATTCTAATATTGTGCGCAGATCTTTAATAGATATCTGTTCTTGGATTAGTCTCTTAAAGATATCTGTCATTTTCTGGAGAGGAATTAAACGCGTGACCTCCTTAATGAGGTCTGGAAACGATTTTTCCATAAACTCCAGCATCGATTTTACTTCTTGAATACCGACAAATTCATTCGCGTATTGCCTGAAGAAATAGGATAGATGCAGGATCATCACTTCCAAAGTACTCCAATACTTAATCCCTGCCTTATCCAACAACTCTTTGTTTTTACTTTCCACCCAGAGAGAAGGTAATCCTAATGAGTTTTTATAGGTCACAAATGGTAAATTGTAACGATTTAGATTTTCCTCAGATTCATTGGTCAGCAATGATCCTTCAATCACTTTTCCTCTTACAATGGGCACCTCGTTGAGGTGTATCGAATATTCATCAGTGTCAAGTAAAGGTGAGTCTGTACGTACGTGTACGCCAGGAAAGCGGACTCCCAAGTCAGAATATAACGCTTGACGCATCTTAGGTATCATTTGGTCCACGAAGCTAGGGGCTCGTTCTTTGTGCGATTTTTGAATCTGGCCGCTAAGGCTTTTGCCGCACTCTAGGATCACAGGAAGGGTTAAGGCATAGCTATCTATACCCCCGCCTGTAATGACTTTATGGCCCTTTACTGAGGTCTCGACAGAAACCGGTGCTAATTCCCCGGTTGCACCCATGCCCCCCCTTGCAGCAACTTTTTGTTTCTCTTCAGTGGTCCAGAGGCTATATCCTATTAAGCCAAAGGCTGCAGCTAGTATTAAGAAAGGTGGTTTTGGAAAGCCTGGTAGGGCTGCGAGGCCCATGAGGAAGCCTGAGGCCAGCATGAGGGCTTTAGGTTGTTTTAGTAATTGGCCTGAAATTTCAAGTCCCAAGTGAGCATCTGCGCGATCGCTGGTAACACGGGTAGTTACGATACCTGCCGTTACAGAGATGAGGAGGGAAGGAATTTGTGAAACCATACCATCCCCAATGGACAGTAGAGAATAGGTATGGGCCGCATCTGCGGCAGTCATGCCATTCATCATCATGCCTATGATCATGCCTCCAATGATATTTATCAAAGTGATGACGATACCAGCTATAGCATCACCCTTAACGAACTTCATGGCACCATCCATCGCTCCATAAAGTTGGCTCTCTTTTTGAATCGATAAGCGTTTTTCTCTAGCTTGGTTTGCATCTAGGATGCCGGCGCGCATGTCGGCATCAATACTCATCTGCTTACCTGGCATGGCGTCCAAGGTAAAGCGAGCGGCCACTTCAGCCACCCTTTCAGCACCTTTAGTTATGACGATAAACTGCACCAGGGTGATAATCAGGAAGATCACACCGCCAACCACGAAGTTACCCCCAACCACGAAGTTACCGAATTGGAAAATGATCTCTCCGGCATTAGCCTGGAGGAGAATCTGACGTGTAGACGCGATGTTAAGGCCTAGCCTGTATAAAGTCGTGATTAGAAGCAAAGAAGGAAATATAGACAAATGGATCGCACTGGGTACGTACAGACCCACCATTAACAAGGCGACAGAGACCGATAGATTAATAGCGATCAAATAGTCGATCACATGAGGGGGAATAGGGATAATGATCATCGCCAGAATTGCAATGACGATACCAGCCAGCGCTAAGTCACTGGAACGACCAATACGGTCTAACGACCTCTCACCACCCAGGCGCGCTGTGATCCCATCTAGAACTTTTCTCAACATCTCAAACATTTTATTGCCTTGTTACATAGGATTATTAAGTGTACTCGGAATATTGATATTCCGATTCGGTTTGCAATGCAGATAGCCAACGGATGATTTCAGCCACAGGTTCATAGGTGTCTTCGGGTACATATTCATTGGGTTCTCCATTATCCCACAGATTATGCGCAAGAGAGATATTTCGTACGATCGGAACTTTATATTTTTCTGCCAATGTAATCATACGTTCGGCCCACACATCTTTAGCTTTAGCTAAAATATAGGGGGCTGCATCCATTTCTTGGTTATATCCAATGACAATAGCGAGGTGCGTAGGATTAGTCACAACCGCCTTGGCGCGCTGCATCATGGATGCCGGACTATCCTGATAAGCCACTTCTTGAGCTAATTGTCGGCGTTTTCCTTTAATTTGGGGGTCACCTTCTGTATTTTTATACTCTTGCTTAACCTCAAATTTTTCCATTTTCATTTCATTAGCAAAGTTGCGTTTTTGATAAATCAAATCTGCCACCGCTATCACAATGAAGAACAAGCCAACCTTAATGACGACTTCTTTTAAGAAGGCATTAAACACCAAAAGCGCTCCTATCATTGGCATAGAGACCGTCTTAATCAAAACAGGGATACTCTCAAGCATGACTGTATAGATGATATAACAAGCAATGCCAACTTTAAGGATAGATTTCAAGAGCTCGAAAAGGGTTTTAAACTTAAATTTTGCCTTTAAATTCTGCACAGGGTCAAATTTCTTGATATCGAATTTAAAGACCTCAAAGGAGAAAGTCGGCCCCACAACCACGAAATTCATTACAACACCTATCGCGGCCACAACCAGCAAGACGGGGATACTTGCCATAAAGATCACAATAACCGCTTGATAGAACATGGCTAAAATTGTGGAGTTCAAATCCTCATTGGTAATAAGGCGAAAAGTGCTAATAAGATAACCCCCCAGATACTCATAGAGATAGGTAGAGGAAGCCAAAACGACCCAAATTGACACAATAAAAGTAAAAGCCGACGGAAGGTCTTGCGATTTAGCAACCTGACCTTTTTTGCGGGCATCTTTAAGTTTTTTAGGCGTAGCTTTTTCAGTTTTTTCGCCCATAAAATTACACCATTATATATGTGGCTACTTTTGCATTAGTTCTCATTATTAGTATAGCTCGTATTTAATGGATAAGTCAAGGAAAGTTTATAATAAAAATAGCTTAATTTTTTTATCCCTTTCAGATATATTATCCCCAAAAATTACCAGGAAACCTATGCGAAGACTCTCTTGTGGAATAGTTGGATTGCCCAATGTGGGTAAATCTACCCTCTTTAATGCCTTGACAGCAAATGCCGCACCCGCTTCAAACTACCCTTTTTGCACCATAGATCCCAATATTGGAATCGTGGAAGTGATTGATGGCCGATTGCTCGAACTTTCAAAAATTTCGGGAAGCAAACGTATCATTTATGCCCCCATGGAATTTGTAGATATTGCAGGACTGGTCGCTGGTGCCTCTCAGGGTGAAGGTCTCGGCAATAAATTTTTGGCTAATATTAGAGAAGTGGATGCCATCATTCACGTTGTGCGCTGCTTCGATTCTTCAGATATTATCCATGTTTCCGGTAGTGTAGACCCTATTCGAGATATCGAAATCATCAATACAGAGTTGATTTTGTCAGATCTCCAAATGACCGAAAACGTCTTAGATCGCCTTCAAAAGCAGCTGAAAAGCAAAAAAGAGCTGCAAGAAACTGTAGATTGCCTGACAAAAGTGCTTAACCATCTCAATCAAAATAAATTGGTCCGCACACTTCCCTTGACCCATGAAGAAATGGAGTTATTAAAACCCTACCCATTCTTAACCAATAAGAAGGTTTTGTACGTCACAAATGTATCTGAGCAAGATCTTCCCGAAATGGAAAATGAATATGTCTCGAAAGTTCGAGAATATGCCCATGCGGAAGGGAATGAAGTTCTGCCTATTTGTGCAAAACTCGAAGAAGAGATCTCACAGCTACCTCCGGAAGAACGTGGACCCTTCCTCGAAACCCTTGGTCTAAATGAATCAGGTTTGCAAAGGCTCATAAGGAGATCTTTTCAAATCCTTGGGTTGATCACCTATCTGACGACCGGTGAACAAGAAACCCGTGCCTGGACTATTAAGAAGGGAACAAAGGCTTCAGATGCTGCCAGAGAGATCCATAATGACATTGCAGACGGCTTCATCCGCGCAGAAGTGGTCAGCTACGACGACATGACTAAATATGGAGGACGTGTCGAAGCGAGAGAACATGGCAAAGCCAGGGCGGAAGGAAAGGAGTACATTGTCCAAGATGGCGATGTGATTCTATTCTTCCATAATTAGGATATTAATGAACACGCTAGATCTATTTGTCACCTGCTCTGAAGGCCTTGAGCCGCTTATTGTAGAAGAGCTGAATGAATTAGGAATTGCCTCAACAGCAAGCTATCGAGGCGTTTTTGTGCAGGACTCTTCTTGGGAAACTATTTACAAAGTCAATTATTGCTCCAGGCTGGCCAGCCGAGTACTTTTTCCGCTCTCACAATTTAGGTGCTACGATCGTAACTCTCTCTATTCCAATGGATCGAAAATTGATTGGTGCAGCTACATAGCTCCTAAAGCCACTTTTTCTATAGATGCCAATGTGCATCATCCTCAACTCAGAAACAGCTTGTTTGCCGCACAAGTGCTAAAAGATGCCATATGCGATCAGATCCGCAGCCAAAGAAGAGAACGACCGAACATCGAGACACGAGATCCTGATGTTCAACTGAGTTTATTCGTTCACCAAAATAATGCCACAATTAGTCTAGATACTTCAGGAGCCCCCTTGCATCATCGAGGCTATCGACAAGCTACTACAGAGGCTGTTTTAAGAGAATCTCTTGCCGCCGCCTTATTGAGAATTGCCCATTTTGAGCCTGAGGATCTACTGTGCGATCCTTGTTGTGGTTCAGGCACCATCCTAACGGAAGCTTTGCTGATCGCATCAAAGACCCCTCCAGGTTATCTGCGAGCGCGTTGGGGTTTCATGAATCTCCCGGGCTTTGATCAACATGACTGGTTAAAAGTAAAAGCCGAAATCGATGCCCTTAAAACTATACCAAAAGCAAAAGTCATCGGTATTGATAGCGATTCGGAGGCTATAGAGTGCACTAAAAGAAACCTGCGCGCTGCAGGATTTCAATCCTATGCAGAGCTTATTCAGGGCGACTTCAGGACTGTAGAACTCAAAACTCCGCCTACATTAGTTGTGACCGATCCTCCCTATGGAAAACGCACCGGCGAAACAGAAGAGCTGCGCCAACTCTATCGGTCTCTAGGCAACTTCATGAAGCAAAAAATGGCAAAACCCAGCCGAGGCTATATTTTTACAGGCAATCTTGAACTTGCAAAAGAGGTGGGTTTGGCAGCATCAAGACGATACCCCGTAGACAATTGTGGAGTCGACTCCCGCCTCTTAGAATTCCCAATAAGAGCATAGCCCCTAAATTCCTTGAAGAATGTAAAGTTTTATAACAAAAAAACTTGTATGTAAATACGTTTCAATGATCACTACAACTTACCAGTTTTCTGGTTAATCATTCTTTGCAAAATTCTGTGGATATGGGAAATTGGGAGTATAACCAATAAGGAGTTTTATATGGGTGCTCATTCTCAAGCCCATCATGAAAAAGTGAAAATTACTATCGAATGTACTCTTGACGAAAGGACTTATATTAAGATGTTGGCTGCCAAGGCTCATTTAGATTTAAGTGAATTCATTTTGTCTTATCTGCGGTCTGATTTCCCTCAAGAGCGTAAACCTAATAAAGAAACGATGGAAGCTATTCAAGAGCTTAGGGAGGGTCGCGGTATAAAGTGCGAGTCTATTGATGATTTTTGGGAAAAGATGGGGATGAGTCCAAATGCTTAAACCCGAGGCGTCGCATCGTTTCAAAAAAGATTTAAAGAAATATCAACATAACAAAGTGGTAAAAGAAGCGTTCGATGTAGTTCTGTAAAAGCGCATCCCCTTCTTCGGGCGTGAAGAGATCGATAGAAATGGCTTCTGGCCAGCTTGTCGAGCGAGTAGTGATGAGAATGTGTCCTCCAGAAACAGGGAGGAAGGGAGTAAGGATCTCTCCATCCTCAGCATTGTCAAAAACAATTAACCACGGTTTCTTGCAATTTGCCAAGTAGTAATGCAGCCTCTGCAGAGCTTGCTCAAAAGGCGTTTTGCATCAACAAGACCAAGCTCACGCGCCAAAACTACTGTCTGCGTTTCAAGGAAAGACGATTATCTGAGCTGCGAAACCAAAGCTTCAGCCCGAAATGGAGTTGCACTTTCCTTTGATGGATGAGGTGAGTAATGAACTGAGTTTTGCACAGATCCTTAGAGCTCGTACAGAAATAAATTTTGCAATTATCGAGGAGAAAATTTTTCGCCCAATCGAAACCATTGGAAGAACGAAAAAAAACGCTATGACAAACACTCGGATCGAGTGTTTGTCACACCCCAGAAAATATCTCTCTGAAAGTTTTCTGATTCGCCCAGCCAATAACAGAATATAGACGCCGGTATTCGAAACAATTGTGCATTTAAAAAACTAACGTCAAGCTTACCTACATCATGTGACGATTGGGTGATCACATACCCGTGAGAAACGTTTTTCTTATTTTTACAAAAGTTGATTAATCCCGTTATGTCCTTTGCATCAATGTTGGATTGATACTTAATTTCAATCGGGATCACTCGCTGGTCTTTTTCAATAATAAGATCGAGCTCTTTATTTTTGCTATCTTTCCAGTAACTGAATCGAACATGATTGGATATATGATGCGCTTTAAGATGGGAAAAAACTGCTGTCTCTACGCAGATCCCGAGTTCTTTAGAGTTTTCCAAAACGCTCTTACCTTTCATGAGAATCGCAGGAGCAATCGCAGGATCAACCAAATACAACTTATATTTGGCACGCAAGATTTCTTTTCCTAAACCATAGGGCGGCAGGCGGTACAGTAGATGCATGGCTTCCAAGTGATTAATGAAATTCTGAACCGTATGCTTTGTAATCCCTAGGTTACTACTTAGCGTTTGCAAATCCTGAATGCCCCCATCATGCATGCAAATGTAGATAAATGTTTGCTCTAGCTCTAAAACTCTACGAATGCCAAAGAGGGCAGTCATGTCGCGTTTCAGCACTTTATCGACAATATCCTCTCTTAAAAGTTTTTGAGCTTGTGTCACATTTTCAACAAGAGCAGTTTGAGGGAAGCCTCCACGAACCAGATACTCGTGGAAATGACCTATTAACTCCTTGACAACAACCGTTATTTTATAAAAATCAGAAGCAGAATATTGGAATAGTTCTTCGAGAGAATCGATTGTAGGGATATTTGTCAGGGCAATTTTTTTAATTTGCAAATATTCATAGAAAGATAATGTGGACAATTGAATTGTATGCCATCGGCCTACCCCAGATTCTGTTGCAGACCCTAATAGGGGCATTGCAGATCCTGTGAAGGCAATTCTTCTCTGTTTGAAAAAGTCTACCTGATGTTTTGTCCATGTACCAAAATCTCGAATAAACTGCGCTTCATCCAGAAACAAATATTCGATATTGCCTTTTTTAGGTTCTATTTCACGCCATGCTTCGAGAATTGCATCAAGACCCGCAAGTTTTAATACAGGATGATCGAAAGTAACATAAAGGATATCACCCGGTGAGACTTGCTTCTCTATCAAATGACTAATCGCTTGCAAAATTAAGGTTGTCTTCCCCACCTGACGTGGCCCTGAAAGCATAACGGCCCTCTGAGCGGGCGGATGGACAATCCATTCCACTAATTCATGAAACTTAGATCTTTTCCAGGAGGGCAGGTCGGGAATTTTTTCTTTTCTCCACCATGGATTGAACATATTCAATATGGCGATTAACTCATCTTTGGGAATTTTCATCAAAAAACCTTGCAAATTTGCTTAATATACCTAAATAAGGTCAGTATACTGCTCTTATTTTTGAAAAACAAGTGAAAATTATGAAGATTTTCAATAATTGAATTTTTTCTTCAGGAGAAATCAGTCGACAAAATAACATCTATCGCATTGTTTTTGGAAAAATTTAAGAAGCAAAAGCTTGACCTTACCAATTTTATTTGGTAATATAAAAATAACGAGAATGGACATCAGATGCCTCTTAGTGGAAAGGAAATGTGCAAACTTTTTTATCGTGCTGGGTATGAATTAGTGCCTGGAGGTGGTAAAGGAAGTCATTGGAAACTTAAAAAGCAAGGCCATCCAACAGTGATTACCCTAATCATAATGAGTTGAAAAAAGGAACTGAGCACTCCTTAAGAAAAATTTTAAATAGAGTACAAGGAACTTAAGCTATGAAGTATCATTTCAAGGTGCACAAAGAAGGCAAGGGATTTTGGGCACAGTGTATAGAACTGGAAGGATGCATTACTGAAGCTGAAACATTCAACGAGCTTCTAATAAAGATGCAAGAGGCTTTAAATCTTTATGTAGACGAACCTGAAAACTCAAAGGACTTGGCTGCATTACCAGATGATTTAATAAAACCTTCTAAAACCATTGTTGAAGTTTTTCTAGATCCTCAGGTTGCCTTTGCCTTCATGGTGAGGTATTACAGAATTAAATATAGAATGACTCAGGCGGCTGCAGCGAAAAAAATGGGATTTGATACGATTTTTAGTTACCAACGTTTAGAATCAAAAAAATGCAACCCTAGTCTAAAAATTATTTCGAGGATAAAGAAAGCATTTCCAGACTTCTCCGTTGATTACGCACTCGGATGCTGATTTAATGGTTTTTTCATCCTTCATCCTTTAGCCTTCATCCTTTTATTACTCCTTTCCCTTTTCTGTTAGTTGTGCTATAGTTCTGCAAAAAATTCTTCAAGGCATATCATGGACAAACGTACTTTGATTTTCGTGCTCCTATTTTCACTGGCTCTGTTCGGTGTAAACACTTATTTCGAAAGGCAACATCAAGAGAAATTGCAAGAGTGGAAAAAACAGCAAGAAGCCAAGAAAGCGCAAACTATCCAGCAGCCTGAAGTCAAAGAAACCTTTCAGCCTGCACCTTCAGTTGAGCCCAAAAAGAAGAGCGAGGAGCAATTTTTTGTTCTTGCAACGCCCTACCAGCAGCTTGTGTTCTCCAATTATGGCGGCGCTTTGGCTGAAATCAATCTGCCTTTTGCCTCGCCTACAAATCAACATAGCGTGGTTAGAGAAATTGCTTTCGATCGCCAGATGCGTGAAGATCATCCTCAAAATGCACACTTCCCCGCTCACAAGTATTCTGTGGTGAATTCCGACGGAAAAAAAGAAGAGATCGAAGAGGGTGTCTTGGGAGGCTACTACCCCCTTTTGCGCCGCGATCTGATGCGCAATGAAGAAACAAAATCGATCAAAATTTCTCCGAAATTTTATGCTCTGAATATCGTCTCAGACTTTCCTGAGGTTGCAGAACTTGTTTACGAGGTAAAAGAGTTCACACAAAATAAAATTGTGTTCGAGGCAAACCAACCTCATCGCAGAATTACCAAAACATTTACCATAGAACCTCCTAAGAATGATGAACTTGCACCATACTGCTTAAACTTGAATCTAAAAGTGGATGGCGATAGCAGAGGCCTGTGGCTTACTTCTGGAGTACCTGAAGTGGAGTGGATCTCGGGAGGACCTGCTCCTGCTATTAAATATCGCATCACTCGCAATCAGAAGGTTTCTGTAGAAAATATTGATCTGCCCCAAGACTCAGTGACAGTGACTTCCATCTATCCAGATTGGTTATGCAATTCTAATGGCTTTCTAGGAACAATTTTGGATGCAACTATAAAAACTGATCCAGGATATCGTGCGCAGCGCATTTCCGGTGAGATCGTGCCTTCAAGGCTGCTTGAAGTAGAAGATGACGGCAGACGCTTTAAGTCTCAAGAGCTTCCTGGCTACATGACAATGCTCCCATTAAAAAGTTCAGGAGGCACGATGAATTTTCGCGTGTTCGCCGGACCCTTTGCAGGTGATATCCTGAGACAGGTCGATCACATGTATGCCGATCCTGTCACCGGGGATAATCCCGATTACATCGCTGCCCAAAGCTTCCACGGCTGGTTTTCTTTTATCTCTGAGCCATTCGCTAAATTTCTCATGATCCTCATGCGCCTATTCTACTCTGTCACAGGCTCCTGGGCCTTCTCTATTGTTCTGCTCACAGTGGCTTTACGTATCATGCTCTACCCTCTCAATGCTTGGTCAACAAAATCCATGGTGCGTATGCAACAAGTGGCTCCAGAAGTCACAGCCATCCAAGAACGTTACAAAAAGGATCCTAAGAAAAGCCAAATCGAAATCATGAATCTCTATCGTGAACGCGGTATCAATCCCTTATCCGGATGCTTGCCCATGCTGATCCAGATGCCGTTCCTAATCGGTATGTTTGATCTGCTTAAATCTACTTTTGAATTACGCGGCGCCAGTTTTATTCCAGGCTGGATTGATGACCTAGCGGCTCCCGATGTTCTGTTTCGATGGAACACTCCTATTTTCTTTATTGGGAATGAATTTCACCTGCTTCCGATAATATTGGGTGTTGTGATGTTCCTTCAACAACGCTTTATGTCCTCAACGCCTTCCGACCCTTCACAACTGACCGATCAGCAAAGACAACAAAGAGCCATGGGAACTATTATGAGCGTTGTATTTGCCATTATGTTTTACAATTTTCCTTCCGGATTAAATATTTATTGGCTTTCCTCAATGATTTTAGGTATGCTACAGCAATGGTGGACAACTAAAAAATTACAGGCTCCTAAAGTTGTTACGGTAAAGAATTAAAAAGGGGCCTCTATAGTATAGGACCCAATGGAAGCGTGGGAGAAATTCTTGTCTCTCCAAGAGACGGAACTTGGCATTGAAACTGTACGGAAATGGCTGCGCCCTTTAAAAATCGTGCGTTTTGATGCCCGTAATCTTTACTTGCAGGCAAGTGATACTTTCCATGTTCTTTGGTTTGAAGAACACATTCGGCAGAAAGTAGAATCTACACTCGTAAACAATAATAATCATCGCATCAAGGTAACGATAACATTAAATGGAGAAACTCCCCCCTCGAAGAAAAAAAAGACCTCAAAATTAATAGTGAAGGAAACCCAGCCTATCGCTCCTGCAAAATTTGCCATTCAATTTGATTCATTAGATCCTCTCAATACCTTTTCCAATTACGTAACTCCTACAACATCTCCTCTGCCGCTGCGTGTTCTAATGCAATCGATTGAAGGTTTATTGCAAAATAACATCGAATTTAATCCAATCTACCTATGCGGCCCTAAAGGTTCGGGAAAAACACATCTCTTGATGAGTACTGCTCATGCACTACAAGTCCTAGGGCTAAATGTAGCCTATGTCAGGGCGGAAACTTTCACTGAGCATGTGGTTACGGCCATAAGAGCCGGCGAGATGAGCCTGTTTAGACAGAGCTATCGTAATGCAGATGTCCTATTTATTGATGATATTCATATCTTAGGGAATAAATGGGCCACGCAAGAAGAGCTCTTCCATACTTTTAACACGCTACATCTCGCAGGAAAGCAGATTATTTTGAGCGCAGATTCTTTACCGCATTCTCTGCAAAACATTGAGCAGCGGCTTGTCAGCCGCTTTGAGTGGGGAATTGTGCTTTCATTGGAAACTTTGCAAGGTGAACAGCTCGCCGAAATGCTTGACCTCCGAGCTAAGGCTTTGCGCTATTCAATCCATCAAAAAGTGGCAGCTTTTTTAATTGAAACCTTTAAAAGCAGTCCTAGGGCCATTGTAAGGGCTTTGGATGCGCTCATTTTGCGTACGCATTTAAAAAAGAACTCTCTCATTACAGTGCCGGTGGCTCAAAATCTTTTGGCGGATCTAATTGCTGAAGAGGAACAGAACGCTTTAGATCCCATGCGAGTCATCCAAACGGTGAGCAAGCATTTTGGAATACGCACCGAAGATGTAATAGGCAAAACACAAACGCGCGAGTTCGTGCAGGCAAGACAGATCGCGATGTTTTTATGTCGCACCCAGTTGCAAATTTCCTTTGTAAAAATAGGCAATCTTTTCAGCAAGGATCATACCACAGTGATGTCCGGGGTCAGGCAGATCCAAAAATCCATAGATAAGAGTGATGTATTATTAATTGATCATATTAGATTAATAAAAAACCAATTATTAGTTGACAAATATTAAATTGGGAAGATATGAAATTAAAACAAATGGTCTTCATAACTATAAGGTAACCCCCTTAGGGCATGCCATTTTACATGCAGAAGATCGATGGGATATCTTAGCGGTTAGAATGAGGCTATTTTTAGGAGCAAATCCGAATTATGTTGTCAAATCCGCATATGGCAATACGTTGGCACTTGAAGAATTGGCTCGTCCTGGCCAGAAAGACATTATTAGCAAACTTGTAAAGGCATATAAATCTTGAACCTAAAAACGGCAATTCAAGGTTGAAGAAATCTCTGAGCTATAGTATCCTCTGTGGATCAGTTTGGGATATTAGCTCAGTTGGTTAGAGCGCCACGTTGACATCGTGGAGGTCAGCTGTTCGAGTCAGCTATATCCCAATGAATCTCAAAGCCCTTCGCTCAACGGTAGCTGAATTTCTAGGTCTGGTTCTTTGTGAACTATTCCCTAATATTCAGCTCATTGAAAGCGAAACCACGAATATCTCTTTCTCCTATGATGTCGCCGCACATGAGCCTATCGACCATGAAATGCTGCCCATTATCGAAGAACGCCTACGACTTCGCATCAAAGAAACTCCTTCCATGCATACCCTAAACATGATGCGCGAGAATGCTTGCGCCTTTCTGCGGCACCATAACCAACACCTAAAAGCCGAAAAACTAGCGCTCACTAGAGCTTCTATCGCGCCTATTCTTCAAATCGGTGAAAACTATGCCACTATAGCCCCTACACAACTTGTGGATGAGCTTCCAAAAAAATTATTCATTAAGCTTTTAGATGTCCAATCTTTTGAAAATTGCTCTAGAATCACCGGAACGCTATTTCTCGAGCAATCGGAGTTAAAAAGTTTCCTTAAACAATATAAAGACGCTTCACAGAAATCCCACCTCAAATATGCCCACAATCTTTTCTTACTTTTAAAAGAAGGCATCATCTGGCTTCCTAAAGGGGTCCTAGTCAAAGATAACTTACGCCGCCTCGTCACCGCTCTCTATCCTCAAATAGAACCGCATGTCCAAAATGAAAAGGAAATTTTGATAAATCCCCCGCTGTCAAGCTTTTGCTTCTTTGAAAAAGTTGTCCTGGATTCCGATAGTTTTAATGGTCTCTTTGATACATCCCACTATGAAACAGATAATATTTGGACCTTTTGTCCTCTAGAAAAGCTTAAACAAGAATTGACTTCTAGCTTGCAATTCATTGAGAAAATCATTAAGATGTTCGGATTATCGCATCGATGGGTTTTGAGTTCAGGCACCCCAATTCCAGCGGCTCGTAAAAACTGGAATGCCGGAATCAACCTATTGCAGGAGATTGTCCAAGAGTATCGCTTGGAATGTACCCCTGATGATTGGGTAGAAGCGCGCTTTGGCCCCACTGTAAGGGTTCTGCTAAAAGATGCGAAAGGTCGTGAATGGCCTGGAGGGTATGTAACTATCGATTACAGCTCTTCTCAACGACTCATGATTAGGCAGTCGGTCTACGATTCCTTAGACCGGTTTATAGGACTTCTTCTCGAACAGGGAGGGGTATTGCCGACATGGTTAACAACGAACGATAGGGATAAGGATTGAAAGTAAATAGAGAAATTCGGGCTCCAAAAGTGCGTGTCATTGGGCCTACCGGCGAACAGATCGGCATTTTGGCGTTCTATGAAGCCATAGCACGTGCAGAAGCAGAAGGCTTGGACCTGGTGGAGATTTCGCCAAATGCAGCCCCGCCCGTTTGCAAAATAATGAACTACGGAAAATTTCGTTACGACCAAACTAAAAGAGAAAAAGAGAGTAAAAAATCTCAGCATCAAATCAAGGTAAAGGAGATTAAACTTAAGCCCAACATCGGCATTCATGATCTTGACACTAAGAAGCAGCAGGCGCGCGAATTCTTGATTAAGGGCAATAAAGTTAAGGTCACTTGCACATTTAGAGGACGTGAAATCGCTCACCCAGAAATTGGCCAAAAGCTCATGGAGGCTTTTTGCGCCGACCTGGAAGAGGTGGGAACACCTGAAGCTCCTCTAAAGATGTTTGGAAAGATGCTGATTGTGGTGTTTGCTCCGGGAAAACGTAAAAAAGAAACACCGCCAACAACAACTACTGAGAATAAGTAAGAAGGAAGGGTATCACTGTGCCTAAAATGAAAACAAGAAAGTCTGTGGCAGCAAGATTTCGTGTGACTGCAAATGGGGAACTTAAGTATTCCCGACCAGGTAAACGACACCTGCTGACAAAAAAAACCGCTAAACGTAAACGCCATCTTTCTCGACCCGCTTTGGTGTCAGAAAGCCATCTAAAGACCTACAAACGTCAGATGGGCGTATAAAGGAGAATCAAAATGGTAAGAGTAACTAATGCTGTTGCATCGCTACGGCGAAAAAGACGCATGCTGCGCAAAGCAAAAGGCTTCTGGGGTGATCGCAAAAATCACTTGAGACAGTCCAGCGAAGCTGTCATGCGCGCTATGGCTTATAACTATCGCCATCGCAAAGAGCGTAAAAGGGAATTTCGCAGCCTATGGATCACAAGAATCAGCGCTGCGGCCAAAATCAATGGCATTTCCTACAGCAAACTCATTTTCGGCCTGCAGAAAGCAGGTTGCAACTTAGATCGCAAAATTTTGGCAGAGATGGCCATTCAAGACCCTGCAGCCTTTGCAGCCGTCGTCAGCCACGCCAAACAAGCGTTAGCCGCCTAGTATTGAGGGAACTTTTTAGTTCCCTCCAAGTGACTCCTATGCACGATACAATTGAAAGCCTACGCAAGCAATTTCAGAAAGATCTTCACTCTGCAACAGATACAAAGTTGCTCGAAGAGATCAAAGTCAAATATCTTGGCCGTAAAGGTCCGATCCAAGATTTAATGAAACTCTTGAGAGATGTGGCCCCAGAGCTGCGCCCCGAAGCTGGCAAGAAGATCAACGACTTAAAAGAAGAGATTGCAGGCGCAATTGCGAATCAGGAGCAAATCCTCACTGCAAAAGAGGAAGAGCTACAGCTTGAACGTGAAAAAATAGACATTACTCTTCCCGGCCATAAACAATTTTCCGGTCATAAACATGTGATCAACAAAACGTTGGATGACATGCTTAATTTGCTCATGGAAATGGGCTTCTCAGTACAATATGGGCCTGATATCGACACAGACTATTACAATTTCGAAGCTCTTAATTTTCCACCCGACCATCCCGCTAGGGATATGCAGGACACCTTTTACATTTCATCCAATGTGCTTCTACGCACACATACAAGCAATATCCAAGCGCGGATCATGGAAATCCAATCTCCCCCTATTCGCATTATTGCGCCCGGCAAAGTGTATCGCAATGAAACCATATCGGCGCGTTCTCACGTATTCTTTCATCAGTTAGAGGCCTTTTATATCGATAAGGGCGTAACTTTTTCCGATCTTTTAGCGACTTTAAAGGAATTTCTACGCAAATTATTTGGCCGAGACATTGAAACACGCTACCGTCCCAGCTATTTTCCTTTCGTCGAACCCGGCATGGAGGTGGATATCTCTTGCTTAACTTGCTTAGGAACCGGGTGCCCGTTATGCAAACACACAGGGTGGCTAGAAGTCGCAGGTGCAGGTATGGTGCATCCTGACGTTTTAAAAAATGGCAACATCGATCCAGAAATCTACACAGGTTTTGCTTGGGGCATGGGCATTGAAAGACTTACTATGCTGCGCTACGGCATCACAGATTTGCGTTTATTTACGGAAAATGATCTGCGCTTCCTCAAACAATTTGTTTGAGGATGCTATGGAGTGGCAGGTTACTACAGAAGAATCCGGTCTTTCATTAATAACTTTTCTGCGGAAAAAGCTTCCTGAACACTCTGCAAGAGCTCTAAAAAAATTGATCGAAAGCAATGCTTGCCTTGTCAATCGGCGTACAGAACGTTTTTCTTCGTTTGCCTTAGCTCCTGGAGACCAAGTCGTTCTTTTAACTGAAATTCAACCCGAGAAAGTAAAAGAATTTGAAGAAAGCCGTATTCTCTTTGAAGACCAATCGCTTTTAATATATAATAAGCCCCCTGGAATAAACTCGGACCAGTTGAGTAAAGAGTTAATTCTTGTACATCGATTGGACCGTGATACCAGCGGCGTGTTGATTTTTGCTAAAACTGAGACTATTTTTGAAAAAATGAAACATCTTTTTAAGCAACACTTAGTGAAGAAAAGTTACTTAGCCATTGTGGATGGCATTCCTAAAAAGGCGCAAGGCACTATCGAGAATGAACTTGCTCTCAAGCATCGCTATCAGGGTCAATCACTCTGGGGCTCTGTGGCAAAAGGCAAAGGGCAAGTGGCCATCACAAGATGGAAAAAAGAAAAAAGCGGTAACGATGCCTCTCTACTTCGTTGTTGGCCTATTACAGGACGCACTCACCAGATTCGCGTACACTTAAGTGAGTTAGGACATCCTATTTTAGGAGATTATCAATACGGCCGGAGATTTCATAGCCCTTATCGCCCTACACGTTGTCTCTTGCATGCGGAATCCATTGAGTTTCCCCACCCTGTTACAGGCCAAATGTTGCATATGGTTGCGCCTGTCCCGGACGATTTTAACCTAGAAACGGCAATTTAAGGTGATAAAGTGATGCAAGATTTTGAGTCAGGATCATTTGCGATGGGGGTCGACCATTCCCAGAAGGTGAAGGCGACCCCCATTGCAAATGATTATGGCTCAAAAGATTGCGTCAATTTATCGCCTTCAATTACCGTTTCTAGGTTTAACCTTGACGAGGATCTATGAAACGTTTTCTCATAGTTAAAACATCCGCTTTGGGAGATATTGTGCACGCTTTCCCCGTGGCTAGATATCTCAAAGAGCGATTTCCAGAGGCACAAATTGATTGGGTCGCAGAAGAATCTGCAGTGGAATTGGTGCGAGCAAATCCCGATGTTTCTAATGTTTTTTGTCTGCAAACAAAAAAATGGCGCAAGTCATTGTTTACATACAACAGCAAGAAAGAGATGCGAGCGTTCTGTAAAATGCTTCGTACACATATGTATGAAGCCATCTTTGATCTTCAAGGAAACATCAAGTCAGGGATGGTCACTTTCCTGGCAAGAGGCAAGCATAAGGTAGGATTTGGTTCTAAAACAGTCGCTGAGTGGCCCAATATCCTCGCTACAAATGCGCGATACAATCCAGAGCCGCATCAAAATATCCGAACTGATTATCTTTCCATTGTCCAGCAATTCTTTAATGACATCACACCATGGAAAATCTCTCCTACAAAACTGGTGATCTCATCTGAAGAATCTAAAATCATCGATGAGATTCTTTCACAATCCTCAACTAAAAAAATCATCCTAGAAACGGCAATTCAAGGTGATAAAGTGATGCAAGATTTTGAGTCAGGATCATTTGCGATGGGGGTCGACCATTCCCAAAAGGTGAAGGCGACCCCCATCGCAAATGATTATGGCTCAAAAGATTGCGTCAATTTATCGCCTTCAATTGCCGTTTCTAGGATCATGGTTTGCCCCGGAGCGGCTTGGCCTAATAAACAATTATCGTTATCCACTCTTTCTGAACTCCTTCAATCCCTTTTGAAAAAAGAAGCATCCTTTTTCCTCTTTACATGGGGTTCTGCACAAGAAAAAAAGAACGTGGAAACATTGCATAGCTTGTTTCCAAATAACTCTGCAATTGTTCCAAAAATGTCTCTGCCTGTTCTGCAAAACCTCATGTCCAAAGTGGATCTTGTTATCGCTATGGATTCCCTTCCTTTGCATCTTGCAGGTACCACCCAAACAGCTACTTTCAGCGTTTTTGGCCCCTCGTCAGCTGAGAAATATTGTCCCCTTGGATCGCAACATCACGCCTTTCAAGGCCCTTGTCCCTATGGACGCACTTTTGAAAAACGATGCCCCATTTTGCGCACCTGTCCAACTGGCCTTTGCATCAAAGGCCTCAAGAGTGATAGACTCATTAAAATCTTCAGAGATATGGAATGATTTTTTAAATTTTTCACCCGTTTTTTATGACTATTACACCACTACTTATTGGCGCACATACTTCGATTGCTGGAGGAGTCCACAACGCTCTTCTGGAAGGCGTGCAGATCGGCGCAAACACCATCCAGATGTTCACAGCCAACCAGCGTCGCTGGCTGAGTAAGCCTCTTTCACCTGATGCCATCTCGCTTTGGGAAAAAACTCTGGATGAAACAGGCCTACAGCAAGTCATGAGCCACAGTAGCTATCTCATCAATCTAGGAGCGCCGAATCCTGAAATCTTAGCAAAAAGCATACAAGCTTTTCAGGAAGAAGTGCAGCGCTGCCTACAGCTCAAACTTTCCTATCTCAACTTTCATCCCGGAGCAGCTCTTACTGACACCACTGAAAATTGCATGGACCGCATTTGTGAAAGCATTTTGAAAGTTGCGAATCAAGTAAATAATGGATCTTTGCGTTTACTTTTTGAAGCCACAGCCGGCCAAGGATCATGTGTGGGCTGTCATTTTGAGCAATTAGCTTATATGGTGCATAAAATAGAAAAAAAAGTGCGTGTCGGCATTTGCATTGACACATGCCACATTTTTGTTTCGGGCTATGACCTGCGCACCTTGGAAGCATGCGATGCAGCCATCAAAGAGTTTGATCGCATAGTCGGTTTAAAACATCTTTATGCTTTTCACTTGAATGATTCTCTTCGAGGACTTAATTCCCGTGTCGATCGCCACCAACCTCTAGGAAAAGGGCAGATCGGTATCGATTGTTTCAAATTTTTAGTCACCGATCCTCGCACACGACATCTTCCTATGTACCTAGAAACACCCGACGGTCCTCCTTCGTGGAAGGAAGAGATAGCTTTACTTAGACAATTTGCTGCAAATCCTATTGGAGAAAAATATGCGCACAAAGATTAAGCAAGTCAAACATCCTGAAGCCGGCCGCCCTTCACTTGTAGGGGCACAAGTCACGATCAAAGGCTGGGTAAGAACCATTCGCGACCAGAAGACTTTTGCATTCATAGAAATGAATGATGGGTCCACTCTATCAAATTTACAAGTGATTGCAAACCAAGACCTTCCAAATTATCGCAAACTTCTAGATCAGGTCTCCACAGGTGTGTCCATTTCCGTTACAGGCACTGTTGTCGAAAGCCCTGGTGAAAAACAACATTTGGAAGTACAAGCGAAAGAGATTCAAATGATCGGTGCATGTAATCCTGAAGTGTATCCTCTGCAGAAAAAGCGGCATTCCTTCGAGTTTTTGCGAAGCATTGCACACTTACGTCCTAGAACCAATACTATTGGTGCTGTCGCGCGCGTGCGCAATGCCCTGGCCTATGCCACACACAGATTTTTTCAAGATCGCGGCTTCATCTATGTCCACACACCCATCATCACGGGGTCCGATTGCGAAGGTGCGGGACAAATGTTTCGCGTGACCACATTAGATCTATTAAATCCTCCAAAAAACAAAGAAGGACAAGTGGATTTCACTCAAGACTTCTTCGGCAAACCTACCTACCTTACTGTGTCAGGGCAACTTAACGGTGAAGCTTACGCTTGCGCCCTTTCCGATATTTATACCTTTGGGCCTACTTTCAGGGCCGAAAATTCCAATACCGCGCGACATCTTGCAGAATTTTGGATGATTGAGCCTGAAATGGCCTTTGCAGATATCAATGACAATATGGACTGCGCGGAAAGCTACTTGAAATATGTATTAAATTATCTGCTCAAGAATGTGCCTGAAGACATGCAGTTCTTCGACAAGTATGTGTCAGAGGGGTTGATTGAACGATTGCAAAAAATAGTCGATACCCCTTTTGAAAGAGCCACCTATACTTACGCCGTCAGAGTGTTGGAGAAAGCTGATAAGACTTTTGAATTCCCTGTGAAATGGGGGCAAGATCTTCAGTCCGAGCACGAACGCTATTTGGCGGAAGAGTTTTTCGGAAAGCCCGTGATTATTACCGACTACCCCAAAGAGATAAAATCGTTCTACATGCGTATGAACACAGACAACAAAACAGTGGCTGCTATGGATGTCCTTGTGCCGCGTGTGGGAGAGATTATCGGCGGTAGCCAGCGTGAAGAGCGCCTGGACTATCTCGAAAAGCGCATGCGCGAATTACACCTCAAGCCCGAAGATTACTGGTGGTATTTGGAACTCAGAAAATACGGAAGTGTACCACATGCAGGTTTTGGAGCAGGATTCGAACGTTTAATACGTTTTGCAACCGGAATGGACAACATTCGCGATGTCATTCCATTCCCAAGATTCCCAGGCTCTGCTGAATTTTAACACTGAGTGAATGAGGACATTTAGGAAATTTAAGGAAGAAAATTGATGGACTTTTAATTCATAAGTTAATTATAATTGCTATTTTAAATCAGAAATGGAGACTACTATGGCTACAGCAATAACTTTTAAACCTATTGATTCTTTTACCCCTCAGCCGATGCCTTTAGCCGGTGGATTTGATCGGAATGCAATATGCGCTATTGCAAAAAAAGTATTTGTTTCGGAGATCAGCAAATCTGTGATTGAAGCTGTCATGCTCAGGAAAACCTCTTGGATGTTTGAATATGGCAAGGGCATGTATGAAATTGGACCCGATCGGGCGGACCAAGAAAGGGTCGCTCAATATGCCACAGCAATCTTAACAAAGATTAATCCGGGGCAAGAGGACTTTAAAGAGATGCTGCTTCAAGTGCATACCAATTTATGGAACATTGTTCAGCAAGCTGAGGCATTCGAAAAATCAAAAGTTGCAACCACCGCTGACCCTTCTGCAGGTGCCGGTGCCGCAAACCCAACCCTTGCGACTTGGAAAGCTCTTGTGCCAGAAAACTTACTGATTTCTGAGGAGTTGATTTTAGAGGACGTAAATCAAGAAATAATTTTCTGAAGTGCTTGCTAAAGTACCTTTATTTCTGTTGAAATTTCGGGAAAAAGATATTTAATGCCATCCTTCCAGAAAAAGGAAATTACGTGCTCGATTTTTTTTCGATAAGGATCTCTGCTTAAGACAATTGCTTCACATTCCCCAAAATCCTTACTCAGTCTAACAAAGGCGCTAACATCTGCTATTTGGAGTGCATCACGGAAAAATCTGATTTTTTCGGAGTAGACTACGAGTTTTCCAGAGTTTTCAGTATTTTTGTGTATTTGATAAAAGACACAAATATGATAAAATAAAAGAAAAAGGAGGAAAATATATGACTGCACACCGTCACGACTCTACTAGATTAACTTTTGAGTTACCTACTGTTGATCATAAAAAATTGAAAGCAATTGCTGCCCTTGCAGGTGTTTCTTTGAAAGACCTGATTCTTGAATGTCTTAGAGAGAATCTTTTAAGTGAAAATGTACCCAATGAAGAAACAATCAGAGTTTTTAAAGATACAGATGAAAGGAAAAATTTAATTCATTACAAAAACGCAGATGATTTAATTGATAAACTCAATCTTAAATAATGTTAAAAGTTAGTACAACAACGAAATTCGATAAAGAAACAGAAATCGTTAGAAAGCGTGGCAAAGACATGTCTAAGCTTGGAGCTGTTATCAAGAAATTGTCTAATGAAGAGAATTTAGACCCACGATATCGCAATCACAAGCTAAAAGGAAGCTACACAGGTCGCTGGGAATGTCATATTGAACCAGATTGGCTATTGGTATATTACAAAACAAGTACTGAGATCATTTTCGAAAGAACAGGCTCCCACTCAGACTTATTTAAATAATCAAGTTGTTGCATTGATAGCAGCGTCAGCTGCCCCCGGGGCTCGTTTTCCTAATTTTAAAAATGTCCAAATAGGCAAACGTAATTTCTCTCAAGGAAGATGCACTGATGTGAGTGAGTAATGGCTGCTGTGTAGTGCTGTAAAAGGTGTATTTGCGAGGGTAGTTGAAGGCGACCCCCATCGCAAATGATTATGGCTCAAAAGATTACGTTAATTTACCGTCTTCAACTGCCGTTTCTAGGTTTAACTTCTGGGAAGTAGTGAGCAATGCCCTCTTTCCAGGGCATGCAAGTTACATGACCGTATTTCTTCATAAAGATATCTTGACTTAGGACAATTGCCTCGCAATCATGAATATCTTTTGTAAGCCTGCTAAAAGAAGCAATATCTTCTTGGGCGATCTTGTCAGAACTTTTTATTTCAATGCACAAAAGTCGTTCTCCAGGCCGCTCAATGACTAGATCCACCTCTACATCTCCTACTGTTCGAATAAAAGAAAAGCGATAATCGGGTCTAAAATAACTACTTAGTTTAATAAATTCTAAAATAATGAAGTGTTCAAATACTTCCCCATATGTTGTCGTTTTTGGCTCCAGAGGGACTGTAAGTCGTCTGGACAGCGCCCTGACTATTCCTGGGTCAAAGAAATAAAACTTCGGTTTTTCCGCAAGCCTTTTGCGAAATGAATTATGAAAGGATTCAAGAAAGAATCCAATTAGAGTGTCTTCAAGAATGGTAAAATATTCTTTGATTGTCTTGTCATCCACACCCACATCTCGTGCAATATTGGCATAGTTTATAATTTTACCATTGCACTGCGCAGCTACTTCGAGAAAGCGCCTAAATGGCTGAAGCTTTCTCACAATCTGCTCGCTCCATATCTCCTCTTTTAAATAAGTATCTGTATAGGCTAGTAAAAATTCATGCTTGTCTTGAGTGGTCTCGTAGCCGATAACTTTTGGGAGTGCACCCCAATGTAAAAAATTAGCTAAATCAAACTGATCACCCAACTCAAAGCAGGAAAGTGCATGAAGATGGTAAACGAATGCCCTCCCGGCTAGCAAGTTGGCCCCGCCGCGTCTTAATTTACGTGCACTAGATCCAGTTAATATGAATATTTTGTTGCTTTCTTCAATGAGGCGATGCACTTCATCTAATAATTTAGGTACTTTTTGAATTTCATCGATAACTACATATTCAATTTCAGGGGGAAGTGACTTTACAAGGGTATAAAGTTCACTAGGGTTATGCAAGAAACGCTCCTCTATTGCAGAGTTTAGGAGATCTAACCATAGACATTTATCCACATTGAATCGTTTTTTTAAGAGTGTGCTCTTCCCCGTGCCCCGTGGACCGAGAAGAAAGAAATTGTTTTTGTGAGAGAAATGTCTAAGCCGAGAGAACATAATGAATTGTTGATTTTTTCGGATTATACTCCATTTTTGTCAAATTCAACAACCAAAAAATGGAAAAATTGGATTCCAACTCCGAAAATATCTGCGTTTTCCGGAGTAAGATGCCAGATTTGTCGAAATCATACCTGTCATTAATTGAATTGATGTTTAATAAAATAATTCTCAAGCAATTTTAATGGATTTTCTTTGGAAGTAGTTGTGGTAATTCTTTGCGGCTGCAGTTACCAAATATTCTGCTTGTGTTAGGGAATGCATCATCCGTTCACGACGCACCTTCAAAATTCGATTAATCTGATCAATATTAAGTAAAGTCACTTTTGAGTCTTTACCTAAACGTGGGTCCACATTACGAGGGACACTCAGATCCATCACTAATTTCATCGTGCAGTCGGAAGGTGGACAATCTGTAATTAGGGCGTGAGGGGATTTTGTGCCACAGATAATCCAATCATAATGAAACCAATGAGATAGGTTTTTCCACTCTAGGGTCTTGACTTGATATTCTGCAGCCAAGGCATGCAAGCGCGGTTGGGAACGATTACACAAGGTAATTTCGAAATGCGTTCGTGTTTTCAAAAATTGAAGCACCTTGCAATTGACTTCAGAGGCCCCTACAAACAATATTTTCGCATTTTGTGAGTTGTTAAAAAAGTGCGCTCCTGTTTGATAAATCGCGTGTTCTAGATCGGGTACACCTCTTCCTAGCGAGAGCTTGGAGCGCACATCTTTGCCAATTTTCAGCGATTTCTGAAATAGGTAGTGCATTTCTCTGGGTAATGCGATGCAATTGGCAGCATTCTCATAAGCTGTTTTAACCTGCCCCTGTATCTCTGTCTCCGCCACTATGGCACTATCCAACCCGGCTGTCACTCTAGCGAGATGCAGAAAACAGTCCTGGCCAAAGTATGAGTACACTTTTTGATCAAAATCGCCTTGCACCTCAAGCCTCAGCATCTGAAGCAGGTAGCTATGGGTCTCTGCCAAATTCTGAGAGGCAAAGTAGATTTCAGTGCGATTACAGGTGTTTAACAAGATGAAAGTGTGGGAACCATGATTAGATCCGGCAGTCACGAAAAATCGCTGACATGCTTGTGCAAGGAGCTCTCTTAGACGCAATCCCGCCAATTTGTGATTGATCCCTAAAACTCCTATCCTCATTCCTTAATCACCTCGCGTATTTGCTCAACATTTAACCAATCTTTGTTTGTATCGGAGGTGTAAGCAAAGCCTTCGGGCAAAAGTTGCCCCTTTTGCTTCTCTAAAAACATTTTATATTTCTTTGGTTCATCGAGTACTTTTTCCGGAAGAATGAGAAAATAATCCTCTCTTTCAATAGTGTGTCGGGCATCTTCGATACTCACTAAAGACTCATGCAGCTTTTCTCCGGGTCGTATCCCTATATATTCATGAGGATAATCTGGCGCAATGGCTTTTGCCAAATCTGTCAGATGAATGCTAGGGGATTTGGGGACAAAGATTTCTTCTCCACACATATCCTGAAAGCGATTTTCTACAAATTCTACTGCTTGTTCCAGAGTGATCCAAAAACGGGTCATGCGCTCATCAGTCAATGGCAAACTTTTGGCTCCTTGGGCGATCATTGAGCGCCACAAAGGCACTATGCTCCCTCTGCTGCCTGACACATTTCCATAACGCACTACGGAAAATTTCGGGTAACCCCTGGCGCCCACGTAGGCATTTGCAGCCACCACTAACTTGTCAGCGCATAGCTTCGTTGCACCATAGAGGTTGATGGGGTTTACAGCTTTATCCGTTGAGAGGAAGATCACTTTTTCAACGCCGCAGTCGATAGCAGCATCTGCAACATTCATGCCTCCGATCACATTCGTTAGCACAAACTCAGATGGGTTATATTCGGCTGCAGGCACTTGTTTCAGGGCGGCAGCATGAACGATAAAATGCACTTCATTAAAAGCGCGCTCTAAGCGTTTGGAATCCCTGACATCGCCCAAAAAATAGCGAATTTTCGAGTGATTAAAAATAGGATCCGATTTTTTCATTTCCCACTGCTTCCATTCATCACGGCTCATGATGATGACTTTATTACACTCATCTTCAGTGAGTAACTTTCGAGCGAAAGCCTGGCCAAAAGAACCGGTTCCTCCCGTTATTAAAATATTTTTGCTCTTGAAAAATGTATGACTCATAAAACTTGCGTTCTTTACTGGATTCTGAATCTAAACTTTGCTATACTTATCAATCAAGTTATTTATCTTATGGCTAAACAATACGACGAAAGCAGTGTTAAAACATTAGACGCTTTATCACACATTAGATTGAGATCTGGGATGTACATTGGCCGTTTAGGCGATGGTTCTCATCCGGAAGATGGCATTTACATTATGCTTAAAGAAGTGATCGACAATAGTGTCGATGAATTCATCATGCATAATGGCAAAGAGATCCATATCGACCTCGATGAAAAATCCGGTCTCCTATCCGTACGGGATTTTGGAAGAGGCATTCCTTTAGGAAAAGTGATTGAATGTGTCAGCCAGATCAATACCGGCGCTAAATATAACGACGATGTCTTTCAATTTTCCGTAGGACTGAATGGTGTGGGCACAAAGGCTGTCAACGCATTGTCGAGCCATTTTTTAGTAAAAAGCACGCGCGAGGGCCAATTTGTCGAAGCCTCCTTCTCGCAAGGGCGTTTACGCAATGAGAAAAAAGGCGCTTCCAAAGATAAGAACGGCACTTACGTTGAGTTCACTCCCGATCCTGAAATCTTTAAGCGTTACCGCTTTGAAAAAGAGTTTATTCTAAAAAGATTGTGGCATTACGCCTATCTCAACCAAGGCTTAACTCTCATCTACAATGGCGAAAGAATTAAGTCGGATAATGGGTTATTGGACTTGCTAAATTCGGAAGTCACGGACGATAAATTGTATGAGCCTCTGCATTATCGCGGCAAGCAGCTTGAATTTGCCTTCCTCCATACCCACAGCTATGGAGAAAGCTATTTTTCTTTCGTCAATGGGCAATATACAGCGGACGGAGGCACCCACCTTTCTGCCTTCCGTGAAGGCATTTTAAAAGGAATTAACGAATTTTCAAAAAAGAATTTCCAAGGTGTCGATGTACGGGAAGGCATTGTCGCCACCGTGGCTGTGCGTGTAAAAGATCCAATTTTCGAATCGCAGACAAAAAATAAATTAGGCAACACCGATCTGCGCGCTCCCATTGTCCAAGAGGTCAAAGAGGCGGTCACAACGCTCTTGTACCAAAATCCAGCAGTGGCTACTACGCTCATTGAACGCATCGTCTTTAATGAGAAATTGCGTAAAGAGTTAGCCGCTGTACGCAAAGAAGCCAAAGATAAGCAGAAGAAAATTTCATTCAAAATTCCCAAGCTGCGTGACTGCAAGTTTCACTATCAGGATGGCTCTAAAGAGGGCGAGAACTCAATGATTTTCCTGACCGAAGGGGACTCTGCCAGCACTTCGATTGTGGCCTCACGTGATCCTCTTAGGCAAGCGGTCTTCACATTGAGAGGCAAGCCTTTAAACGTGCACGGGATGAAAATCGACCAGCTTTATAAAAATGAAGAGATGTATAACTTGATGAGCGCTCTGAACATCGAAGAAGATATCGGTCAACTGCGCTATCAGAAGGTGATTTTAGCCACAGATGCCGATGTCGATGGCATGCACATTCGAAATTTATTAATCACCTTCTTCCTCACCTACTTTGAGGGGCTTGTGATCAATGGGCATCTATTTATTTTAGAAACACCACTCTTTAAAGTGCGAAATAAAGAAAAGACGTTTTACTGCTACTCTGAAGAGGAACGGGACCAAGCAATTCAACAGCTGAAAAAGGGCGTTGAAATCACGCGTTTCAAGGGATTAGGAGAAATCTCTCCTAATGAATTCAAACCGTTCATTGCAGAAGATATTCGGTTGGCGCCCGTGACCATCAACGCCTTTTCAGACATTCGCCACACCTTGAATTTCTATATGGGTAAGAACACTCCGGAAAGAAAGCAGTTCATCATGCAGAACTTAATTAATGAAGAGCAGGATGCCCTACAACTAATTGTGAAGGATAGCGATGGATGACGTTAAGCATTTAATGCGCACGCAATACCTAAAATACGCCTCGTACGTCATCTTGGATCGCGCCATTCCCCATGTTATAGATGGCCTGAAACCTGTCCAGAGACGCATTTTGCATACTTTGTGGACCATGCATGACGGCAAACTGCATAAGGTAGCAAATGTTGCAGGACAGACGATGGCGTATCATCCACATGGAGATGCACCGATCGTCGAAGCCCTCATCAATATCTCCAACAAAGGTTATTTGCTAGACCAGCAAGGAAATTTCGGTAACCCTTTAACAGGTGATCCTCACGCTGCTGCACGTTATATAGAAACACGCCTATCGCCTTTAGCGCTTGAAACCATGTTCAACCCGGATATTACCGAAACTATTCCCAACTATGATGGTCGCCACCGAGAACCGGTTTGCCTGCCTGCCAAGGTTCCTGTGGTGCTGATGCATGGAGCCGAAGGCATCGCTGTGGGCATGTCCACACATATTCTTCCGCACAATTTCTGCGAATTGCTGGAGGCGGAAATTGCTATTCTTGAAGGAAATCCTTTCACAATTCTTCCTGATTTCCCCTCTGGAGGCATTATGGACGCCTCCGACTACAACAAAGGGAAAGGCAAAATCAAGCTCAGAACTAAAGTAGAAATACGCGATCCAAAAACAATTGTTATTCGCGAAGTGTGCTACGGGACCACCACAGAATCCCTCATGCGATCTATTGATGAAGCCGCAAAGCGTGGCAAAATTAAAATCGATTCGATCAATGATTATACCGCTGATCATGTAGAGATCGAAATTAAATTACCCCGCGGACAGTACGCTGAAGAGCTCATCAAAGCCCTTTACGCCTATACAGAATGCGAAGTGACACTCAATTCCCAAATGATTGTCATTAAAGATAATTTGCCCTGGGAACCTAATGTTGACGAGATTTTGCATTTACATGTCGAAAAACTGCAAGAATATCTGAAAAAAGAGCTAGAGATTGAACGCAATCGGCTGCTAGAAAAGATCTTTGCAATGACTCTAGAGCAGATTTTTATCGAAAACCGACTTTACAAAAAAATCGAAACGGTCAACTCCTACGAAAAAATCCATGAAGTCATTGCACAAAGCCTAGAACCCTATCATAAAGACCTTCTAAGGATCCCCACACACGAAGATCGTGAGAAGCTCCTCAACATCCCGATCCGCCGCATTTCGCGCTTTGACATCGAGAAAAATCAGGAAGAGGTCGCCAAAACGAATCAAGCCCTTGCAGCAGTTGAAAAAGACCTCAAAAGCTTGAAAAAATACACCATTCGCTTTCTTAAAAACCTGCTCAATAAATATGGCAAAGATTTTAAACGCCGCACGGAAATTCAACAGATTGAACAAGTGAACCTGCGTGCGATTGAAACTCGCACTATCAAAGTGGGTGTAGATACAAAAACTGGATTTATCGGAACAAAAGTCACTGGGGATAAGGACTTTGAATGCACAAACTTCGATAAGTTACTACTCTTATTTAAAGATGGCTCTTATACAGTGTGCAATATTCCTGAAAAGCTATATGTGCACCAAGATGATAGAAAAGTGGTCCATGTCGGCCCTGCAGACAAGAAGACAGTGTTCAACGTGATCTACAAAGACCCTAAAACCCAATTGGCTTTTGCTAAACGTTTCATCATTAGTCAATATATTTTGGAAAAAGCTTATCGCTATATGGATGAAGGGATGAATTTGGAACATTTTTCTTCCGATCCTAATGCCAAAATCGAGATTCAATTTGTGCCAAAAATGCGCCAAAAAACCTCCAAAACAACGATTCAATTAGATCAGTTTCGTGTGAAAGGGGTTTCGGCCAACGGGGTCCGAATTGCCTCCAAACCCATCCGAAAAATAGTCACTCTTAAGCAATGAAATTGGAATGGAAAAAAGAGTTCAAGAACGTCCTACTCTGTATAGACAATGAAATTTATCGCAAATTTCACCTTACAATTGTCGGTTCAAAAACCGTTCTCCCTACAGAAATAGAGGATCTCAACGCTTACCTAGCAAAACTTGAATATGAGGGTGCTCGCCGGTATCTATTATATTGCCTTTCGCGTAAGAGCTACGCCTCAACCGAACTTAAGAAAAAGCTCAAAGATCGCTTTGTCGATGATGCCATTATCCAAAAAGTTCTTCAGAATTGCCATGATCTGGGGTATTTGAATGATGAATATTGGATAGAGAGCTATATTAAAGGGCAATTAGCTCGAAAAAGAGGTTCTCGAGCCATTCTGGCCAAACTGCAAACCAAAGGGATTCCGAGGGAAAAAGCTGAAAAAGCTCTCGAAAAGCTCGATAGCCTCTCAAATCGCTTAGAACGGCTTAAAAGCCTGATTCATTCTAAGTATCATAAATATTCCCTAAAAAATCATAAAGAAAAGCAAAAAGTAATAGCTTCTCTAATTAGAAGGGGCTTTAATTACGAGGAAATCATTGAATCATTAGACCTTGAATAAGATTAGTTTTTATGCTATTATAATAGTATAGAAAGGAGTTACTTATGGCATCATCTCTTATGCCTCCTACAAACCCAGAACCTGTCTCAAATCAAGGTCCTAGTGCATCAGACCCTACTACAGCCGCCGCCGCTGTTTCTTCAAATACGCCTTCAGGAACAATCTCATCATCCTCGAAAATTAGCACCCTAGCAGATTTACGTGCTATTTCCCTTAAGCTCTACCGTGAATTTATGCTTGGGGCTGCTCAATTCATATGTCAGAAAATGCAAAATGATCAAAATCGCCTTAAAGAAATGATGAGAAAAGATCGTCAAGATAATGGATGAGTCCTCTATTGTCATTTCTAAAGAAGAAGCGGGAATCCGACTTGATAAAATCTTGGCGGATCGCTTTATTCAATCCCGAACTTACTTTCAGAAGCTATTTGAA
>Ga0207151_1020_pt2 | contig 40425 bp, 31 predicted proteins | sample Alteio_BWMinHeat_29_FD_153523 | JGI IMG/M metagenome (GOLD analysis project Ga0207151, IMG submission 153523) | Enriched cells from forest soil in Barre Woods Harvard Forest LTER site, Petersham, Massachusetts, United States -... | ecosystem: Environmental > Terrestrial > Soil > Temperate forest >... | reverse complement strand
AATGAAAATGAGGAAAGGCGCGCGCGCTGGATAGCGTGTCCCATAGAAAACCATTTTCTTGGGGAAGATCGTAAAAGTTCTATGCAATGAGGATGGAAAATTACCGATCGAATTCACAGAGGTGGCTATTACCCGACGTCTGCATAGAAATGGCGAATCGGAATATCTGATCAATCAACAAGGGGTGCGTTTAAAAGATGTCCACGACCTTTTCTTGGGCACAGGGATCGGCAAAAACGCTTTCTCCATTTTTGAACAAGGTAAGCTAGACCTGGTCATTCAATACACTCCCTTGGAACGACGCGCCATTTTTGAAGAGGCGGCCGGAATTTCAAGATTCATCCTGCGAAAACGGGAAGCGTTTAATAAACTTGAACAGGTCGACCAAAACCTCACGCGCGTGCGCGATATCGATCAGGAAATTGTGCGGCAAATGGTCATCTTGGAAGAGCAAGCAGCCAACGCTCTGATTTACAAAGAGAATAAATCCCGTCTAGAAAACCTCGAGAAGGCGTTATTTGCCTTGCGCTGGTCTCACTCACACAAACGTCTGAACGAGATTTCAACTCAAGAACTTGAAAATCGACAACAGTATGAAGCGCTCCAAAGTGAGAAAAATTATCGCACGGATGAGTTGTCTAAAGCTCGCAAGCAGATACAGGAAGTGGAGCAAGCTGTTTATTCCAAGAAAGAAACTCTCCTAAGAGTCTCAAATACAAAAGAGATCAAATTGCAAGAACGTGAATCCCATAAAGAACGATTGGAAGAGGTCAATAAAGCCTTAGGACAGCGCCAAAAGCAATTGGATGAGATTCACCAAAGAAAAGAACATATTCATGCAGAAAGTCAGTCGCGCCAATCTCACTGGGCAACTTTAGAAAGTGCAGCATCGGAAAGCGCAACAGCGCTAAGAAGTCAGCGTGAAGGCATGAAAAGCATCGAGGGCGAATTAGCAAGCCAAAGAAAAAAGCTTCAAGACAATAGTCAGGAAAGAGTTCAATTGCTTCAATCCACGCATCGTCTAGAAGCCCAAATGCAGCAAAATCGGATCAGACAGGAACATCTTATTGAAAGACAGACAGCTTTGGAATCCAGAAAGAATGATCTGACAGAATTGCAAAAAGATCGTCTACAACAGATTGAGAAGCATGTGCAAGAACAGAAAGAGTTGGACGTGCGGATCGAAGAACAGCGTCTCAACAGCCAAATAATCTATGACAAACTCAAAGAGACAGAAAAACAGATTTTGCTCCTTCGTTCTCAAATGGATAAGATCCAAGAAGAGATCAGCGAATGCAAGGCGCGTCATCGCTTTTTACTGCGGTTAAGAGAGGAGAAGGAGGGGGCAACCAGGGGAACTAAACAGCTGCTAAAAGCCAATGCCCATCCTGGCAGTAAGGTCCACACTCTCTTGAAAGAGCTATACACAACTTTATCACCCGAACAGCTGGCTGCTCCGCACATTGTGGAAAGCTTGCGACACTACTCACAAACACTGATCGTTAATACAGAAAAAGATCTACATACAGTGCTGGAATATGCCAAAGAGGAAAAATTAAATGACTTCTCTCTCATCTGCCTGGAGCACTTTTCCGTGAACGCTTTTCTGGAACGCATATCAGCTGTGGATAGTGTGCAAGAAGCTTTTACGCTTGCCCATAAACACTCTCATTCATCCATTTGGACAAAAGAAGGATACTTTCTAGACACTCTTGGAGTGCTGTTTTCCATCTCTAAAAATGAACAAAATCCCTTTCAACGCGAAGCGGAAATTCTCTCTATCGATCAGAGATTAACTCACTTAAATCAAGAACTTGCTCAAAAACAGCTAGAGATTCAAACCCTGCAAAATCAGAGAACGCAACTCGAACAGGAGAAAAAACAGGCGGAGCAGCAGCTTAAACAATACGAAATGAAACAGCTAGAGCAGAAAATTCACCTAAATCGCATGCAGAAAGATGCAGAAATGTCCCATCAAGAAATAGATAAACTGGCAAAGGAAACCTCCACAGCTGTGCAAGAGGTACAAAAACTGCAAGATCTATTTGTGGAATACAATAAAGAGCATGCGGTGACCAAAAATCAAGAAAATGCCCTGATAATATCGTTTGGAGAGCTTTCGCAAGGTGTAGAGCAGCTTCAAAAGAAATTAGATCAAGAGCGGATCATCCTGAATGAAAAGGAGCTTCATCACCGCAAAGCAACCGAAGAGCTTAAAAAAACAGAGCATGCTCTTCAAATCTTAGGTGTCCAAGAAAGCGAATGCCTGCAGCAAGAAAATAACTGCAAACAAGAACTGCTTGCTTCAGATACTCTAAAAAGCCAGTTACGTGCGCGTATTCTAGAAACAACAAACAAACTTAAAGAATTAGAACAAGCCCTTACCGATTTGTCGATCCAATCTCAACTCGCTGAACAAAATCTCGAACAGGAAAAAAAGATCGTACATACCCTTGAAGAGCGTCTTCAAAATATTCTACAACTCTACAAGCAGAAAGAAGATCTGAAAAACCGTTATGAAGTCCAAAAAGAACAGTGGTCTTCCAATTGCCAACACTATGAAAAAGAGCTCAGAGAACACTACAACCTCTCGATGGAAGAGGGCCTTATCCATATTACCAATATGGAAAAAGCCCTTCCTAAATCTCCTGAAACGCTCGAAAGGCAAATTAAAGAGTTGCGCGAAAAAATTTCAACTGCCGGAAATGTCAATCTTGCCTCCATTGAAGATCTCGAATCAAATAAAAAAAGACATGTCCTCTATGAAGATCAGATGAAAGATCTGGAGGTGAGCAAACAAGAATTGATTCATGTCATCACGCAACTGGATGAGGAGAGTAGAAAAATCTTCCGCGAAACATTTGAGACTATTCGACAAAATTTCAAAAAGAACTTTAAAATCCTTTTCAATGGTGGTGAATCGGATTTGCAATTTACAGAAGCAAGCGATGTGCTAGAAGCGGGTATCGAAATTGTCGCGCAGCCTCCAGGCAAACATATGCGTTCGATTACTCTTTTGTCCGGTGGAGAAAAATGTATGACGGCCATCGCTCTGCTTTTTTCTGTCTTTGAGGTGAATCCTGCTCCTTTCTGTATCCTGGATGAGATCGATGCTCCTCTAGATGATTCAAATGTGGAGCGCTTTGTCACCGCTGTGAAGCAGTTCGTAGATCGCTGCCAATTCATCATGATCACACACAATAAGCGTACAATGGCTTCTGCAGATGTGTTGTGCGGGGTCTCAATGCATGAGAAAGGGGTCTCCAAACTCCTGCGCATGGAATTCGTAAAAAACAGTGCACAATTAGCGGCTTGTTAAAGGATAAATGTCATGGGATCAAAAATTGCTGTCCTAGATGAAATTACGATCAACCAAATTGCCGCCGGAGAGGTGATCGAAAACCCTTCCTCGGTCGTCAAAGAGCTTGTCGAGAACTCCTTAGATGCCGGTTCCACAGAAATCTGTATCGAAATTCGCGGCGGCGGGAGGCAGTTGATTCGCATTAGTGATAATGGTTGTGGCATGAGCCCGGACGATGCTCTCCTGTGCTTAGAGCGGCATGGAACTTCTAAAATTCGCAATCTTGAAGATATCTATTCCCTCTCCACAATGGGGTTTAGGGGCGAAGCGGTGCCTTCTATAGCAGCGATTTCCAAGTTCACTTTGATCTCTTGCCCACACCACGAAAAGCAGTTAGGGACGATGGTGATTGTTGAAGGGGGAAAAATATTGCAGGCGGTGCCTGCAGCTCGCTCTCCGGGCACTACTATTGAGGTCAAAGCGCTTTTTTTCAATGTTCCGGTACGCAAAAAATTTCAGAAATCCCCAGCTTATGATGCAAATGAAGTCGTAAAGGTGATCACACACCTTTCTCTGGGCAATCCCGAAATTAAATTTCAATTGATTAGCGATCAAAAAACCATTCTCTCCACTCAAGCTTGTTCAGAAAAATCTTTTCTAGAGGTCCTTAAGCAGCGTTCTGAAGATGTGCTTGGAAAGGCTTTTTGCGCCTCTCTGGTTCCCGTCGACTTTACCCAAGATGAGTTTACCATCCAGGGCTGGGTCGGTCTTCCGACAGATACGCGGCCTAATCGCCTCGGCCAACACCTCTTCATCAATCGCCGTGCCGTGAGTTCTCCGGCCATAGCCTTTGCCATTCGACAAGGATATGGCACCATGCTGCCGGCAAGTCGTCATCCCATTTTTGTGCTGCACCTGCAAATGCCGGGAAGTTTGGTGGATGTCAATGTGCACCCCCAGAAAAAAGAAGTGCGCTTAAGACAGCAGCAACTATTCTCCGATCAGGTCTCGCTTGCTATCTCCAAAGGCTTGCAAAACCCATCCACAGTGCCTTCTGAACCTATAGATTGGATTCCTGTAGAACCCACCCCTCCGCCTCTTGTGAAGGTGTCTTACGTCGAATTGCCCTCAGAGCCTACTCCGGTCTACCGTTTGCCTCCTACACCACCGCCTGAACCTAAAAAAGTATTCGTACAACAAGAACTCCATCCCACCAGGATCGTTCCTAAAGTACTGGCGATAATAAAAGAATACCTATTAGTGGATCCTGCCACACTGCCTGAACCCAAAACAGGAATGTGTCTTTTCGACCAGAAAGCCGCTCATAGGCGCGTTCTTTTCGAACGTTTGTACCACCCGCAAGACAATCTCTCTCTCCAATTGCAAAACCTCTTAATACCGCATTCATTAAATTTGCTCCCTGCTGAATCTGCTTTGCTCCTAGATCATGCTGAAGCCATTCACTCTTGTGGAATCCACACACAACAAGTGGGACACAACCAATTTGTGATCGATGCTCTTTCACCCTTATTGGATAAGATGGACGCACAAGCTTTTATCAGAGAGATGTTAGATCAACTGCAGAAACACGCCTCAGGCAAAATGCTCAAAGATGAGATACGCAAAAAAATTGCCTTGGCCGCCAGTGAATCTGCCGCCTCCAGCCACCTCCTCACACTGTTTGAGGGGCAAAAATTAATTGAACAGCTCTTGAAATGCAGTTCCCCTTACATATGTCCTAGAGGAAAACCCATAATGATTGTGATCAATGAGGATGAAATCAAAAAGAGGTTTTTAAAAACATGACAAAAAAACGCTTGCAAAAACTGCGCGACCGATTGTCTAGCCTGCAGTGTGATAACCTCTTAGTCGAGGAAGAGCACAATCTCTACTACTTAACAGGTCTATCGCTGTCCAGTGGCAAAATTCTTCTTAATGCAGAGGAGGCGTTTCTTCTCGTGGACGGTCGCTACTTTGAAATGTGCCAGAAGAAAAGTCCGATCCCTGTATTGCTTCAAATTTCAGGTCAAAATCCCTACGCAGAATTGATGAAACGCCTAAGAGGCTCAACCATCGGTTTTGATAGTGACTCGACAAGCTACAAGACCTTTCTCGAAATCCAAAAGGTTTTGCCCCAAAATTTTTCTCTCTTGCCTGTCGACAATCCCATCAAGAAAAGCTTGCGAATCGTCAAAGATCAGGAAGAGATTCGCCTTCTTACTGCAGCTGCCGAACTGGGATCAAAAGGTTTTGATTATATCTGCTCTCTAATAAAAGAAGGCATCACAGAAAAAAAGCTGGCCGCAGAGCTGGAAATTTTTTGGATTCAGCATGGTGGTGGGTTAGCTTTTGAGCCTATCATCGCTTTTGGACCCAACAGCTCCATGCCGCACTATCGATCCAACAATGTAGCTTTGAAGAAGGGAGACCCCATCTTAATCGATATTGGAGTGACCCTGCAAAACTATCATTCCGATATGACGCGCATGCTCTATTTTGGCCAGCCCAACTCAAAAATGTCCGAAATCCATGAGGTTATTCAAAAGGCGCATGAAGCCGCAGTTTCTATCTGTCAGCCGGGCATTTTAATCGGTGAACTTGATAGAACGGCCCGCGAAATTATATCCCAGCATGGATATGGCGAGCAATTTACGCACAGCTTGGGACATGGAATCGGACTTGAAGTGCATGAGTGCCCTTTCTTGAGAAGTGCATCTCCTTATAAAGAGATGCCGTTAGAGGAGAATATGGTGATCACCATCGAACCGGGGATCTATCTTCCTGGGGTTGGTGGGGTGCGAATTGAGGATACAATTTTAATCACAAAGAATGGCGCTAAAAGTTTAACAAATCGCCCTAAAGAACAACGTATTTTATAATTTACTTGATACAGATGTTGAAAAATTGTATAAGGAAATTAAGAGTTATGGTAAATTGTAGGATCTAATAAGGAGATTCATATGGAACCAAATCAAAGTCCAGCAGGAATAGGGCATCAAATTGATGCTTTTTATAAATCATGCAGTGACTACGTAAGTCAAACTTATGGTCAACAAAATGTAGACTATCTCAACTACGGTCTAAGGATTCTTCCTTATGTCGTAGCTCTTTGCGTTCCGCAAACTGCTCTCTGGTCCGCCTACATTTTCACAGCTACAATCTTGACCGCCGATGTGAAGAAATATGCAAGCAGTCCTTTTTTGGAGCATGCCGCTAGATTTTTAGGTCATACCGCTTATACGAAAACACTCTATGATGCCGCAGCAATCCTCGTTGTTACCGATCCTCACCAATACTTAATTGCCGGACTTGTGAATCTTCTATTCACATACATTTATCACAATGCTCAACCGATCATTCTCTGGACTCTAGACAAACAACAGAAGTTAGAAGCACAGCAAGAAGAACAGCGGAGATTGAAATTAGAAGAACAGCAGAAATGGAGATCCCGGCATGCACAACAAATTGAAGGCGTTCCTACTGGAGATGTTCCTCCTAGCCACCGGCCTTCCGCTGGCCCTGGTCGAGTTCCCGCCGCCGCCGCAGCTTGTTAAATAACGCGAGTTTTGGATAAGAAATGTAGCTCCATCGAGAGAGAGATTTTGCTGCAGATTTGAAAATTTTTTCGAAGCCTATAGCCATGACTCCCTATAACGTCGTACCCCGGTCAGACTTCCATAGCCACTATGGCTGCTATTCCAACGAAGTACGCCCCAGAAAGATCCCTCAGGGTATTGTGCAAAATGCCTTCGCCTTCGAGGCGGAGGTAAAAGGCAAACTAGACAGCTATCAGATCAAACTCACCATCACCAGAGAGGACGCGCAAGCGATCTTCGCGCAAACAGGCCTGGAGATCGGATTTGTGCCTGGCCAAGCGCAGATCGAGCGTTTTCTGCTAGGTGAAGGGGCATTTGGCAAATTCTGTATCGCGCGTGTTGTCCGAAAAGTGCACTACGTTGGCATTAAAATCACACCCGGTCGCGATGATCTGGAACGCGCGGCACAAGAGCGCGAAGCTCAGACACAGCAAGCCTTGAGCGGCTTGCCCTGCATCATGCCCACCCTCGACCTTTGCAAAGCCAATGACCCTACAGGGGCACCTGCGCTGTGCCAAGTGATGGAGCTCGGCGGCTTGGGCAGCACTGCTAAGCTCAAAAAGCACCTAGACCTCATCGTGGACCAGTCATTTAAGCAGCAGGTGCTTTTCTGTCTCGCGGAAGGCCTCCTCACAGGCTTGGCAAGCATGCATCGAAAAGGCTACTACCACCTCGACATGAAGCCCGATAACCTGGTCGTGCGCCAAGATGGCCAAGTGTTCCTGATCGACTTCGGTTGCACAGTGCGCTCTGACACCCCTGTATTCGACACAAGCCAAGTCATAGGAGACCTCACCTACTTCTCTCCCGAACGAGGGCGCGTTTGCGATGCCGCTAAGATCGATGCGTGGGCTGCCGGCATCACGCTGCTGATTTTAGGCGGATTTGCCCCAATGCCAACCGCCAAAACTTTTGAGGCAGCGGACCTTGCCAGACAAGCGTTTGAGGCACAAGCAAAAGATATTCGTCCACTCTCCGGCAACTCCTTCCTTGCACTTGTGTACTGCTTATTACACCTCGATCCTGCAAAAAGGCTCTCCCCTACACAAGCGATGCAGCACACCTGGTTCCTAGAGATGCAAAAAGCGTCATCAGAATGGCGTGCGGACACCGTGGCCTACCTGCGCGAGCTGGTGCAGTCGCTGCACCGCGAGTCTCGCTCAGGCATAGGTCCACAGGATTTGCCCCTCCCACACTTTGCGGCATACATCGAGCGCACTGCCCTCAAAGATGCATTGCAGAAGCTTTTGCTAAGTCCATCTACTTATGAACGCGCAGCGGTCACTGTCTGCCAAGGCATGGGGGGTGTGGGTAAAACACAGTTTGTCGCGCATCTGATCCATCAACGTAGAGTGCAGCAGTATTTTGGTTTGAAACTGTGGTTTCGCGGATCGGACAGTCGTTCCCAACTTGAGACGCAAATCGTCCTCCTTGCACGTGAGTTGCGCCTCGTGGATGACAAAGCCTCCTTCGAGCAAGCGCAGCCACGCCTGCATCAACACTTGGCCAGCCAGGCCAAACCGTGGTTGATTGTCTTTGACAATGCCGATGATCCCGATATGCTGACTCCCTTCCTCCCGCCATCCGGAGGACATGTTTTGGTTACAACACGCTCCACAGCATGGCCAGGTGCCAATCCAATCGATGTCTTTACGCCCGATGAAGCTGTAGCACTCATGGAGAAGCTATTGCAGCGTGAAGAGCCTCGCGCAAAAGAGCTTTGTCAAGAGCTGGGCTATCTGCCATTGGGCATTGTGCAAGCATGCGCCTTCATTCGCAATCAAAGGCTAACCGTGGCTGCCTATCTTGAACAACTAAGGAAAGATGCGGCTCTAATCGAACGTGATGAACGCCTATTTGGTAAAAAGCTGCCTAACTCCATGCTGAGCCTCTGGCAAGCCACTTTTCAAGCATTGGCTCCTGAAGCGAGAGCACTGCTAGATGTGATGGCGCATCTTGCGCCTGAGAACATTCCGCCTATGCTGATGCAGAAGCTGGCCTCCCCTGAGGCTAAAGCCACACTCAAACAATATGCTTTGATACAGGAGAGTGCACAAGGGTTTTGCAGCATCCATCGCCTCGTGCAGCTGGCTGCCAGATCAAAGCAACAGCCAGCCCCCGCTTTAATTAAGGGCATGACCGCTCTCTTTGACTCTTATGTGACGGAGCCCAATTCTCGAGAGATTGTTACGAATGTGCAACTAATTACACATGGAGAAGCTATCCGAGCATATGCTGAGCAGCAAGTTAAGACCCACTTCGAATTGGGTGCACCCCTAGTGAGAACATACCTTTGGCTGGGTATTCAGCAGGGTGAGATGGGGCACCCAAGTGAACAAAAAGCGCTTTTGGAGAAAGCTCTGCACCTAGCCCGACAAGTGCATGAGGAAAACCGCCCTGACCTCGCACTCGTTTTAAATTCGGTTGGAGATGTTTGGAGGGATTTAGGGGATGCGCAGAAGGCGCTGCAGCATTATGAGCAGGCGCTAGCCATCAAGAAAAAAGTGTATGGCGAGCAGCATCCATCTGTAGCGATATCGCTCAACAACATTGGGGAAGCTTGGAGGGTATTAGGAGATGCGCAGAAGGCGCTGCAGCATCATGAGCAAGCGCTAGCCATCAAAAAGAAAGTGTATGGCGAGCAGCATCCATCTGTAGCGACATCTCTCAACAACATAGGATCAGCTTGGAAAGCATTAGGAGATGCGCAGAAGGCGCTGCAGCATTATGAGCAGGCGCTAGCCATCGGCAAGAAAGTGTATGGCGAGCAGCATCCATTGATAGCGACATCTCTCAGCAACATCGGGGCAGCTTGGAGGGCATTAGGAGATGCGCAGAAGGCACTGTAGCATTATGAGCAGGCGCTTGCCATTAGCAAGAAAGTGTATGGCGAGCAGCATCCATCTGTAGCGACATATCTCAGCAACATCGGGGGAGCTTGGAGGGCATTAGAAGATGCGCAGAAGGCGCTGCAGCATCATGAGCAGGCGCTTGCCATTAGCAAGAAAGTGTATGGCGAGCAGCATCCCAGGGTAGCGGCATCTCTCAGCAACATGGGGGGAGCTTGGAGGGCATTAGGAGATGCGCAGAAGGCGCTGCAGCATCATGAGCAGGCGCTTGCCATTAGCAAGAAAGTGTATGGCGAGCAGCATCCGGATGTAGCGACATATCTCAACAACATCGGGGACGATTGGAGGGCATTAGGATATGCACAGAAGGCGCTGCAGCATTATAAGCAGGCGCTAGTCATCAACAAGAAAGTGTATGGCGAACAGCATCCAGATGTAGCGATATTGCTCAACAACATTGGGGCTGTCTATCACAAATTGGGTGATAGCAGTCGAGCCATGCATTACTGTAATGCTGCGTACCAGATGGCATTGCAGTTGCCAGGCATGGGACCCGATCACCCCGAGACAAAACTCTATAAGGGATGGCTGGATGATGTATCCCAACCTGCTTCAGAAGGTAAACAGTCTTCTCATGTTGCATCACCAAGCGGCAAAAAACAAAAGTGCGTTGTGATGTAGTCGCTATCACCATATTGAAATAAGTTTGAAAAGATTTGGCGTTATATTTTAGAAACTATAAATATTCGGAAATTATTGAAGAAATTCAGATAAAAAGCTATTTTAGTGATTTACATTAAGGATATCGATGAAACAACCACAAAAAAAACATTCTACAAGGAAGAAGAAGGTTTCCGTCACGGTAGAGCGAAGGCCTATCCCTATCGCAGTCGATGATTTCAAAGAGCTCATCGAATCAAATTATTCTTATGTGGACAAAACATTATTTATTCAAGAATTGTGGGAGAAAGGCGCTAAGGTCTCCATTATTCCGCGCCCACGTCGTTTTGGGAAGACACTCAATATGTCTACATTGCGATACTTCTTCGAGAAATCTGAGAAAAATAATGCTCACTTATTTACAAATCTAAAAATTTGGGAAATATCAAAATTCCGAGAGCTCCAAGGGACTTATCCTGTTATTTTCCTCACGCTGAAGGATTTGAAAAATGCCCTAAATTGGGAGTCAGCCCTTGAAAAAATGAAATTAATCATTGCTGATGAGTTTAAAAGGCATCGCTATCTTCTGCAATCCGATGTTCTTTATCCAGAGGATAAAGAGCTCTTTCAAAATATTATTAATCGCACTGCCTCTGAGGGAGTTTATAACCGTAGTTTAAAATATCTTTCTCAGTATCTGAGTGATTTCTACAAGAAAAGGGTTATCATTTTAATTGATGAATATGATGCACCGCTTATTAATGCCCATCTACACGACTTTTATGAGCCGATGGTATCATTTATGCAGGTTTGGCTTGGGGCAGGTCTCAAAGGCAATTCCTGTTTAGAACGTGGCGTAGTAACAGGCATTCTAAGGGTCACCAAAGAGGATCTATTTTCTACTTTGAATAATCCAAAGATTTATACGGTTCTCCAGGACCTCTTTGCAGATAAATTTGGTTTTCTTGAGGAAGAAGTGTCTGCACTCTTGGACGAATATGGACTGACAGATCAGCTAGAGGGTGTGCGCAAATGGTACAATGGATATCGCTTTGGCTCAAAGACAATATATAATCCATGGTCTGTGATTAATTGCATAGATTCTGGAGGTGAACTCGACCCCTACTGGATTAATACAGGTAATACAGACCTTTTAGAGCCCTTTATCACAAAGGGGGATGCAAGCGTGAAGAGTGAACTTACAAAAATCATCGCAGGAGAGGAGTCCATCCAGGAAATCCCGGAAGGAACTACACTAAGCGCTCTCACGGACGACGGATCGTCTGTATGGAATATTCTTCTTTTCAGTGGATACCTTACGCTTGCTGCCCCTCCGGTTAAAGAAGCAGGTGTTCCCAAATGCAGTCTGCGCATCCCAAATCATGAAGTATATTGTATATATAAACAGATCATTGAGAATTGGTTAAATAAAAAATTTACAAACCAAAATCCCCTCAAAGTACTCAGAAGCCTAGTTGAGGGGGATATCATTCAAACATAAAGAGATTGCGAAACATGGTAGCGGTCTATAACGCTGTACCCCGGTCAGACATCCATAATCACTATGGCAGCTACTCCAACGAAGTGCGCCCCAGACAGATCCCTCAGGGTATTGTGCAAAATGCCTTCGCCTTCGAGGCGGAGGTAAAAGGCAAACTAGACAGCTATCAGATCAAACTCACCATCACCCGAGAGGACGCACAAGCAATATTCGCGCAAACAGGCCTCGAGATCGGATTTGTGCCCGGTCAAGCGCAGATCGAGCGTTTTCTGCTAGGTGAAGGGGCATTTGGCAAATTTTGTATCGCGCGTGTTGTCCGAAAAGTGCACTACGTTGGCATTAAAATCACACTGGGCCGAGACGATCTGGAACGTGCAGCACAAGAGCGAGAAGCCCAGACTCAACAAGCCTTGAGCGGCTTGCCCTGCATCATGCCCACCCTCGACCTTTGCAAGGCCAATGACCCTACAGGGGCACCTGCGCTGTGCCAAGTGATGGAGCTCGGCGGCTTAGGCAGCACTGCTACGCTCAAAAAGCACCTCGACCTCATCGTGGACCAGCCGTTCAAACAGCAGGTGCTTTTCTGCCTCACGGAAGGTCTGCTCACAGGCTTGGCAAGCATGCATCGAAAAGGCTACTACCACCTCGACATGAAGCCCGATAACCTGGTCGTACGCCAAGACGGGCAAGTGTTTCTGATCGACTTCGGTTGCACAGTGCGCTCTGACACCCCTGTATTCGATACAAGCCAAGCCATAGGCGACCTGACCTACTTCTCTCCCGAACGAGGGCGTGTTTGCGATGCCGCCAAGATCGATGCGTGGGCTGCTGGCATCACGCTGCTGATTTTAGGCGGATTTGCCCCAATGCCAACCGCCAACACTTTTGAGGCAGCGGACCTTGCCCGACAAGCGTTTGAGGCACAAGCAAAAGATATTCGTCCACTCTCCGGCAACTCCTTCCTAGCACTCGTGTACTGCTTATTACACCTCGATCCTGCAAAAAGGCTCTCCCCTACACAAGCGATACAGCACATCTGGTTCCTAGAGATGCAGAAGGCCTCTGCAGAATGGCGTGCGGACACTGTGGCCTACCTGCGCGAGCTGGTGCAGTCGCTGCACCGCGAGTCACGCTCAGGCATAGGTCCACAGGATTTGCCCCTCCCACACTTTGCGGCATACATCGAGCGCACTGCCCTCAAAGATACCTTACAGAAGCTTTTGCTAAGTCCATCTACTTATGAACGCGCAGCGGTCACTGTCTGCCAAGGCATGGGTGGAGTGGGCAAGACGCAGTTTGTCACACATCTGATTCATCAGCGCCAAGTGCAGCAGCATTTTGGTTTGAAACTGTGGTTTTGCGGATCGGACAGTCGCTCCCAACTTGAGACGCAAATCGTCCTCGTTGCACGTGAGTTGCGCCTCGTGGATGACAAAGCCTCCTTCGAGCAAGCGCAGTCTCGCCTGCACCAACACTTAGCTAGCCAACCCAAGCCGTGGCTGATCGTCTTTGACAATGCCGATGATCCCGATATGCTGACTCCCTTCCTCCCGCCATCCGGAGGACATGTTTTGGTTACAACACGCTCCACAGCATGGCCAGGTGCCAATCCAATCGATGTCTTTACGCCCGATGAAGCTGTAGCACTCATGGAGAAGCTATTGCAGCGTGAAGAGCCTCGCGCAAAAGAGCTTTGTCAAGAGCTGGGCTATCTGCCATTGGGCATTGTGCAAGCATGCGCCTTCATTCGCAATCAAAGGCTAACCGTGGCTGCCTATCTTGAACAACTAAGGAAAGATGCGGCTCTAATCGAACGTGATGAACGCCTATTTGGTAAAAAGCTTCCTAACTCCATGCTGAGCCTTTGGCAAGCCACTTTTCAAGCGTTGGCTCCTGAAGCGAGAGCACTGCTAGATGTTTTGGCATATCTGGCGCCTGAGAACATTCCGCTTGCGCTGATGCAGAAGCTGGCCTCCCCTGAGGCCAGAGCCACCCTTACGCAATATGCTTTGCTACAGGAGAGTGCGCAAGGCTTTTGCACCATCCATCGCCTTGTGCAACTGGCTGCCAGATCAAAACAAGAGGCGATACCTTCTTTAGTTAGGGGCATGACCGCTCTTTTTGACTCTTATGCAATGACACCCAATTCACAAGAGATCGTTACGAATGCGCAACTGATTACGCATGGAGAAGCTATCCTAGTGCATGCTGAACAACAAGTTAAGACTCACTTCGAATTAGGTGCACCGCTGGTGAGAACATACCTCTGGTTGGGTATTCAGCATGGTAGGATTGGGCACCCAAGTGAGCAAAGAGCGCTTTTGGAGAAAGCTTTGTACCTAGCCCGACAAGTGCATAAGGAAAACCACCCTGACCTCGCACTCGTTTTAAATTCGGTTGGAGAGGCCTGGAAAGCACTAGGAGATGCTCAGAAGGCGCTGCAGCATTTTGAGCAGGCGCTTGCTATCTTCAAGAAAGTGTATGGCGAGCAGCATCCGGATGTAGCGACATCTCTCAACAGCATGGGGAGAGCTTGGTATGCATTAGGGGATGCGCAGAAGGCACTGCAGCATTATGAGCAGGCGCTTGCCATTCGCAAGAAAGTGTATGACGAGCAGCATCCAGAAGTAGCGACATCTCTCAACAACATTGGGAATGCCTGGAGTGCATTAGGAGATGAGCAGAAGGCACTGCAGTATTATGAGCAAGCACTTGCCATCTGGAAGAAAGTGTATGGCGAGCAGCATCCATCTGTAGCAATATCTCTCAACAACATCGGGGAAGCTTGGAGGGTATTGGGAGATGCGCAGAAGGCGCTGCAGCATTATGAGCAGGCGCTAGCCATCGACAAGAAAGTGTATGGCGAGCAGCATCCGTATGTATCGTCATCTCTCAACAACATGGGACTTGCGTGGGTTGCATTAGGAGATGCGCAGAAGGCACTGCAGCATTATGAGCAGGCGCTTGCCATCGACAAGAAAGTGTATGGCGAGCAGCATCCACATGTAGCGACATCTCTCAGCAACATCGGGGGAGCTTGGAGGGCATTAGGGGATGCGCAGAAGGCGCTGCAGCATTATGAGCAGGCGCTTGCCATCTTCAAGAAAGTGTATGGCGAGCAGCATCCACATGTAGCGACATCTCTCAGCAACATCGGGGGCGCTTGGAGGGCATTAGGAGATGCACAGAAGGCACTGCAGCATTATGAGCAGGCGCTAGCCATCCACAAGAAAGTGTATGGCGATCAGCATCCATCTGTAGCAATATCTCTCAACAGCATGGGGACTACTTATCACAAATTGGGTGATAGGAATCAAGCCATGCATTACTGTAATGCTGCGTACCAGATGGCATTGCTGTTGCCAGGCATGGGACCCGATCACCCCGAGACAAAACTCTATAAGGGATGGCTGGATGCTGTATCCCAGCCTGCTGCAGAGGGTAAACAGTCTGCTCATGTTGCATCACCAAGCGGCAAAAAACAAAAGTGTGTTGTGATGTAGTCGCTATCACCATATTGAAATAATTTTGAAAAGATTTAGCGTCATATTTTATCCTTCAAGTTCATGGCGCCGCCGCTGCAGCTCGTAAAAACAAAAAGGACCCCCAGGGACAAATTTCTGCAATTTGTCCCCAATGTCTTTACTCTTTTTCAAAGATTCAACACAAAGAACACGAAGCGCGCAAAGCTCACAAAGTCATTTACAACAACCTTTAAAGAATGTTATAGGTGTCTTCCGAAGGTCATACGTCAACGAGGAGAACCTACTATGATCACGCCATCTCCTGCAGCAAGTGTTGCAATTCCCAAACAGCCCATGCCTCTCGATCTGGCGCGCTACTTACCTGATCGAGAAACGCCCTGGAACTTTAGCCAGGAGCTGTTTGAGCGCTTGCGCAAGATGGAGTATACTCCAAGCAAACCGTTCAAGCGATGCGAGGTTTTATCTTCTGACCCAGAATTCAGATTCCTATTCAGGTATTTCTTTGATCACAAACCGCCAGGCTTATCGATCCGTAGGGTGACCTGCATTCATAATCCTAGTCAGACCAAAAGCTTTGAAGGCAGCCTCACAGGCATGGAGAAAGCCGCACAACAGTTTCGCCCTGCCTGGGATGAGGAGGAACCCAAAGCATTACGAGCCAAAACGACGCAGAGATGGCTTGATCAAACCGCACAATTTTCACCCTTTATAGTACGTGTGGATGAGCAAAGAAAAGAGCGCTTTGTCCACATTCGGTTGCTACCTTTGTGGCATGGTACAAAGCATGTAGACTCGATTTGTGAAATCGGCTTTACCTTCTTCGGGAAGCATCATATGCTTAAACCTTCTCCTTCTGCTATGCCTGGTTCACAAAAAAGCACCGATATCGGTTATTTTGGAAGCGGTATCTACTTCACCAATAGTGCGCGTTACGCTGCGATGTACAACAGCGGTACTCTTTTATTGAGCTGGGTGGCCATGCGCCGTCCCTATCCTGTCGTCAGCGACAAACCTTTACCGCACAAATGCACGGACATGGACAAACTGGAGGGCCAAGGAGCGTACCAAAATTCCAATGCGCATTACATTCCGGTAACACCGATCGATCCTAATGATCCAGAATGCATGGAATGCCACCCTTGCAATGAAACTACAACGCCCTTCTATGACGAATATGTAGTTTTCCAATCGACACAAGCCCTTCCACGCTTCTGCGTGGAACTGGGTGTGGACTTCCCTGCTACGCCTTCTGCAACCCCAAAAACCCCTCTAGCTGCTGCTATAGAAGCCGGGGATATAGAAGCTGTCCGACAACTTTCTGAACGAATCGAATGGCTATACGAAAAAGATGAAAATGGCAATCCACCCTTAATTCAAGCGGCACGATTAGGCCACAAAGCAATCTGTGAAATACTCCTAAAGGCTGGTGCAAGCACCGAAATTCTGGGCGCTTACAAAAGAAATATCCTCTTGTCTGCTGCCAGAAATAATCACATTGACATTGTTCGCATCTGTTTGGCCAACTATAGGGAAATGCTCAATTCTAGAGATGAGGATGGCTATAGCTCACTTATGATAGCAGCCTACTTTGGGCATCTCGAAATCTGCAATGCACTGGTTTTGGCTGGAGTAGATGTTTGTGCAACAGGTCCGAATAATAACAATGCACTTCATTGGGCAGCTGAGCAAGGTCAAACCGAAATTGTGAAAAAATTGGCGATTTACAAAAATTTGCTAGAGGCGAGAGATATCGATGGCCTTACTCCTCTGCTCATTGCACTATTAGGTGGCCATACAGCGACTTGTGAAGCCTTGTTGAAGGCTGGTGCAGATGTTACCGTGAAAACAAAACTAGGTAGAACGGCCCTACATATAGCAGCGAAAAGTGGTAAACAAGAGCTTGTACAAATGTTTGTTGCATACCGCAACTTGCTCGATGCTGTAGATAATGATAATCGAACTCCCTTAATGTCAGCTGCCATGGAAAATCGAGAAATTTGTGAAATCCTACTTAAGGCAGGAGCAAATAGAGTAGTGACAACAAAAAGTGGATTTACGGCTCTCCACATCGCTGTCATTAACAAAAAGATCGATGTCGTTCGATCTCTTGCACTCTATAAAGAATTATTAGAGATGCGAGACTCTTTTGGCCGTACACCTCTATCCTTGGCCGCAGAGGAAGATCAAACAGAAGTTTGTACTGTCTTATTGCAAGCCGGAGCCTCTCCCGCCTGTGACGTTTTGCATGCAGCTGCTGGAGCAGGCCACGTCAAAACTTTACAACTGCTCGTAGGCTATAAAGACTTATTAGAAACCAGAGACGTTTACAATCGAACACCACTATTATGTGCTTCATTTAACGGTCATAGTGAGGCTTGTGAACTATTATTAGATGCTGGTGCTAATCCAAAGGCAAAAGATGAATTCGGCTTTAATGCTATGCATGAAGCTTGTAAGAAAGGGATGGCTAATCTAGTGAGAAGATTGGTTGTTCATAGAGAGTTGCTAGAAGACATGATTAGCCCACTACATGGGGCAGCAATTTATGGCCATTCAGAAGTTTGTGAGATTTTGTTAAAAGCGGGTGCAAATGTATTAGCAATAGACGAACAAACTGGTTCTAATGTTCTTCATGCTGCTGTTGGCAGCGGTAAGGTGGAAGTTGTACGATTGTTTTTGAGTCACAGGCAATTAATCGATGCACGAAATAAGGCAGGGTTCACCCCTTTGCTTTATGCAGCACAATCGGGACACAAAGAAATTTGTGATCTGCTTTTAAAGTCTGGTGCTAACCCACAGGCCATTATTGAGTCATCATTGAATAATGCACTTCATTTAGCAGCGCTCTCTGGCAAGAGCGCAACTGTAGAATGTTTTGCTAAATACAGAGAATTAAGAGAGGCGAAAAACAAAAATCATAAAACTCCACTGCTGGAAGCTGCTAGTGATGGACATCGCGAAGCTTGTGAAATTCTATTAAAAGCCGGCGACAATCCTTTAACTGTCGACAATCTTGGACATAATTGTCTCCATCTTGCGGCAGGCTATGGAAAAAAGGAGGTTGTGGAATTACTGTCTAAAGACAAGAAATTACTTGACACGGTCAATAATGAAGGCTCTACTGCTTTATCTCTTGCTGCTATGGCCGGACATCAAGAAGTTTGTGCAGTTTTATTGAGAGAGGGTGCGAATCCTTTTCTGCTTAATAAATTTGGCAAAAACAGTCTGCATACCGCAGCTCTTAAGGGAAAGTTAGAGGTCGTGAAATTGTTGGCAGCAAATAAAGATTTATTAGAGAGTAGAGGCCCTAAAGATGAAACGGCATTAATCCTAGCTGGCAATCGTGCAACCTGTGAACTTCTCCTACAAATGGGCGCCAATCCTAAAGCTCTCACTGTTCAAGGATGGTCGGTCTTATTCCAGGCTGCCCTTAAAGGCGACAAAGAAATTATGCAACTATTTATTATGCATAAAGATTTAATTAATTTAAGAGACAAGGAGGATGGCTTTACACCCTTAATAATAGCAGCTGCTAATGGACACCAAGAGGCGTGCGAGGCATTATTAGCAGCCGGCGCAGACCCACGCATTACAGATGTACGATTATGCAATGCATTGCATAGCGCAGCTGCAATGGGTAAAACAGCTGTTGTCCAGACACTCGTTCGATTCAAGGAATTAATTGAAGCAAGAAGTGATACAGGATTTACACCTCTACTAATGGCCGTAGATCATGGTCAGGCACAATGTTGCGAAGCACTGATAAAAGCAGGAGCAGATGCTACTGCAACAGTGGAGGGGAACAATGCTCTACATATAGCTAAAGGCAACCTAGAAGTACTGCGGGTTTTTCTTGGTCACAAGCAGCTATATGAAATGACCGACAAAGATGGTATGACGCCATTAATGCAAGCAGCTATGCAAGGCCATAGCGAAATCTGTGAGGCGTTGGTCAAGGCTGGGGCTAATCCATTGGCAGTGAACTCTCTCACTAAACAAAATGTTCTCCATGTTGCTGCTGCCCGAGGACATTTAGCCATCGTGAAAGTTTTCCTAGCATACAAGCAGCTATTTGAGATGGTCGATAAAGATGGTTGGACATCACTTATGTTAGCGGCTTTTTCCGGCCATTCAGCGGTATGCGAAGCTTTATTAAAGGCAGGAGCAAACCCACGTACAAAACACGCCTCTGGGCAGACAGCGCTTCACCTTGCTGCGAGAGGAGGAAAGGCAGAGGTTGTAAAATCTCTTACCGTGTACAAAGACCTTTTACTCCTAAGGGACAATAGTGGGCAAACAGCCTTCGATATGGCAAAGGCAGGTGGTCATGCGGCCGTATGTGCTATTCTACAGAGTGGTGGCAGCATTTCTCAGGGCCCGATGGGCTGATCCTAAAAACGATAAGGTTATTACTCCTACTCCCGGCTTCTGACTTTCGAAAGCAAACGCAGGAATTCGATGTACAACCAAACTAAAGTCACCATCAGGGCAAATCCAGCATACCACTCCATGTACTTGGGTGTGCCGCGACGAACGCCTTGTTCAATGAAGTCGAAGTCCAGAATGAAGTTCATGGCTGCTATTGCTATAACCACCAGGCTAAACCCAATGCCTACCCATGAATTTCCATAAATGAAGGAAAGTTGTATGCCTCCAAAATAGCTGAGAGCCAATGCAACTAGATACACGATAGCTATAGCCCCGGTTGCAGCGACAATGCCGATTTTAAACTTCTCGGTGGCTTGTATCCACCCTGACTGGTACACGGCTAGCATAGCGAACAACGTTCCAAATGTTAAGGTCGTAGCCTGGACAACAATTCCTGGAAAAGATTGCTCTAGCAAAGCAGATGCTCCTCCGAGGAATAATCCCTCAAAGAGTGCATAGACAGGTGCTGTCAAAGGCGCCCAAGTAGGCTTGAAAGCGGTGAAAAGGGCTAAAATGAACCCTCCAATGAGTCCGCCCATCATCCATGGCGCCGCACTCTCGGCTGCTAAGGCAGGCGTGCTTTTGAAGAACTTTACCCACACCCATCCGGCACTGAGCAAAGTTAACAGCAATAGAATTGCAGTTTTTCCGACCACTCCTGACATCGTCATCGCGTCTGTCTGCGTCGTGGCGCGTATAGAAAAAGTGTTATCAGTCAAAACAGGATTTGCAGTTCTCATACTTTCTCCTTTTGTTGTTTATTCACACGTTGCTGTTCTTGATCCAGCCTTCCTAATTCATATCCTTCGTAATCGACAAACTTGAAAAAGCGCTCAAAGGCTGGGAATTTGTCGATCACTTCTCTTGCCATTCTTTGCGCAGCATATCGATAACCGGGATGTCCTGCCGCAGAAGAGCGCAGTTCGCACATCCACTGTAATTCTCGCAGATTTGCTTGAAAGTACCATCTGACATTATATGCCATCGGGACGATGTATTGGGCTTCCTGCGGCAATGAAATGGCAATTTTATCATAGGCGGCTTTCGCCTCCTCTAAGGCTTGAACATATTCTTTTTCCAAGGAGGTCTTCATGATCTCCGGAGGAACGTAATACCCCAGATCGCAAGTCAATAGCTGACGTTCTTGCGTCAAGGTGCGATGTCGGTGTAGATCGCGATACACGCCAAAATCCGCAACGATATCAAAAGTGAAATCGGCATGCTCGAGAGCACGCGGAGACTTGTGCCGACGATTTTCTCTTGGCGCAACAGTTGCATCGAGAATGCGTGCGATCTCTTCCTCAGGCAGTTGTGCGCAATAGTTCTGCAATTCGCGCAAGCTGCAATTTCCGTGAACATACAGCAATGCCGCAGCTACGTTTCTGACGGCATCAGGATTGCTTCCAATCAATCGCACACCGGCTCGATTCTCTTCATCATGTAGAGAGATTTTCTTTTCTCCATGCTGCGATGTAAGGAGCTGCAGCTCTGTCTGCATAGCTTCGTGAAAATCGGCAAAACTTGTATGTGAGCGATGCGAGAGCTGGGCTCTTCGCACAAAGGACGGAATGACTTTAGAGAGCTCTTCATAAGCCTTTTTGCCGATCTCTTGCATTTCGGTCAGGTCATGGCAATGTAATTTGTGAATAAGATAATCGAAAAAACGGCCATTACCAAAGATCCCCATATTGGTGAGTGTGCCTGCCGGAAGTAGCCCTCGAAGGCAATCTAGCACCTTTGCGCGCACTGCCGAGACATAGGCTGCTTGCGAAATAGCCGGATCACGCGGCATGCTTTTCTCAATCCTTGGTGTCAGCTTCTGGATCAGGCTGCTATATGTTTCGAATAGCATGTTGCAGGTATCCACATATAGGTCTCGATAGGCTGAAGTCATGAGCACAGGCTCTCGGTAAAACAAGTATTCGCCGTTGACTTTTTGATCGAAGTAGATATAGCGGGTCGATTTTTCCAGGGGGGAACCCCCAATACGACTATCTTCCAGCGCCTTAGCAGCTAGCATTGAAACGTTTTCTAAGGCGATATGCGCGCCCCCTAGCTCTCCAATGGAGTCATCCCCATAACCATCTAGGATACGATCGTAAAAGTTTTGTGCTTTCTTAATAGCGGCCAACTGGGCGGCGGGTTCATGCTCTTTGCCTGCAATTGAAGCAAATCCCGATTCATCAATATTTGAGATGAATTCTTTCAGGAGAAGCGACCTCAAACCCAAATTAGATCGAGAATAGCGCGAAAATAAGGCCCCCTTGATCACCTCTGGTAGGTTTCGTAAGACAAAGACATGGCTATTGACATTGGTAACATAGCGCTCTAGGAGCTGCTTTTGAGCTTCCGTAAACTTTTCGTAATTTTCTTCAAACATAGGAGCTCAGATTTATAGCACTCTTCCCCTTTTATTTAAAGCTTTTATCGATTATGGGGAGGTTATGGACCTTTTCCAAAAACACACTCAATCGATGCAGCCGATGCAGCGTTTGATGATGCTTCCTAAAATGCAGCAAGCGTTGCATATACTGCAGATGCCCAAGCAAGAGCTAGAACAGTATATAGAAGATTTTTTATCAGACAATCCCCTTGCTGTAGAAGAGGAATTAGACTCTCAGGAGAATGAAGAAACCGAGACAAAAAGCGAACTGGAAGAATTAACTTTCAATGAAAAAGACCTCTCCATTCTTCAAAATCTAGACGAAGAGGTTTGGGATGGAATCGAGGAAGCAGCGCCCTTTTCAAAAAAAGAGCAGGAAAAACAGACGTTTATCGAAGCCACCCTCACTAATAAGCCCTCGTTATATGAACATTTAATGCAGCAGGCGCGCGAACAGTTCGCAATGAAAGAAGATCTTGAAATTGCTGAAATTATTATCGGAAATCTAGATGATCACGGTTTTTTTGCTCCCAATTGGAGCGAATGGGAATTCCTTTATCACTATTCAGAGCATCAATTAAGGAAAATTTTAAAAGTTATTCAAAGTTTTGACCCCAGTGGCATCGCGGCCACATCCCTACAAGAATCTTTTCTAATCCAGCTAGAAAATAAAAAATTAGAAAACAGCTTGGCTTATAAAGTAATAGAAAATTATTTCGATGACCTCCTTCACAATCGCATTCTAAACATTCAAAGAAAATTGCAATGCAAATCCCTTAACCTCAAACAGATTCAGGGCCTAGACCGCAATCCCGCCGCAAGTTTCAATAGCCACGTCGCACAAACCATCGTTCCCGATCTGGAATTCTTGGAATCTGACGGCCAGTTACAAGTTATCATTGCCAATCAATCTCTTCCGGAAATTCATATCAATAAGCGCTATTTGCGGATGATGGAAGATCCTAAAATCAGTTTGGAAACCAAAACTTTCCTTTCCGAGTACTTAAACTCGCTAAAGTGGCTCATGAAAAATTTATCCCATCGTACCTCTTTATTAGAAAGAGCCGCGCATATCATTGCTAAAAAACAGAGACAATTTTTAACGGAACCCCATGGAAAACTTATCCCATTGACAATGAAGGAGTTATCTAAAGAACTCAAAGTAAATGAGTCCACCATCACTCGCACAATGAGCAATAAATATTTTTCTTCCATTCAGGGTGTTTTGCCCCTTTCTATGCTATTTAGTCATGGGAAGTCCGGTGCGGACATGCCTTCGGACTTATCGGCAAATAGCATCCAAAAGGAGATCTTTGAGATCATTGAAAATGAGGACAAAAGGCATCCTCTTTCAGATGCCAAAATCGCCCTTAAATTAGAGTCTAAAGGCATTTCCTGCGCTCGCCGCACCATTGCCAAATACCGTGAAATTTTGAAAATCGGTAATGCTCAGCAAAGAAAGAGATTTAATTAATCGACCCGATCGATATAATGGCTCATTACTAAAGGAGCTTTTATGTTAAAAAGAGTTGTTACCCTGTTTTTTCTTCTTGCAACCGTAAATCTTAGCGCTATTTCTTGGAATGAATTTGAAATGCCCGAAGAAATTCATGTGACTCAGCGCATATTCTCTTTTACGCAAACCTTCGATATCGCTTCAAACCAGTACCGATTGGGCATTGTGCATCGCAAATTGCTTTCCTTGCTTCCCCAATATGAATTTTATGACCTTGATAATGTCTTGCAAGCTAAAGCCAAAATGCGTTGGCTTTCTTTTGGCGCCACGTTTGATGTGACCGATATTGACAACAATCAAATTGCAATCGTGGAGGAAAAAATGTTGACCTGGTTTTCGACCTTCACCATTTTATCGCCGCGCGGAGAGATTCTCGCCACTGCGAAAATGAACTTTTGGAATACCAAATACACTGTTTCCAGTCCTTTGTTTGATGGACCGATTGCGGAACTTTCCCGTCCTTTCTTACGTCTGAAAGATAATTGGAAGATCAAAGTATTGGAGAAAGATGCGTTCAAAGCGGGCAAAATCGACCCTAGAGTGTTCATGGTTGTGATGGCATATCAAACAGACCGCGAATATTGGTCAAGTCAATCTGATGATAATGCAATTAGTGTGAGCTTTTCATCCGAGGCGCGTGCTAAAAGCCACATGGACTATTCAGAGTTGGATCATGCTATTGCGGACCAGCAGAAGCGCTTAAAGAAAGTCAATTTATCCAAAACAGATCTCAACGCAGCGGAAAAGCTTGTGAACTCCTACTTAAAAAATAGAGAACAAACCGATGATGAGTTGGTGCAGGCCTGTTTTACCGTTTTAGATGTGATTGCACGAGATGATTACGCACCTGAAATGAATGCTGCACTGTTGAGTTATGTCGAGGCTATGCGCAGTAAGTTAAAGGCTTTTTGAAACGCAAAGTCCCAAAGTGCAGAGAATGAAGTACGGAAAATAATCGCTTGCAGTTATCCCCAATTTTGGGGATAATGAAAATTGGAGGCGAATCATGAGCATAAAGCCAATTATATGGGTTGGTTCATCGAAAAACGACCTTATGTCTTTACCTGAAGTAGTTAAAGATGAAACGAAGAGAAAGAAAGTTTGAAGAAGAGATAGCAGATGATAGGACTGAAATAGGGTCTGGCAGTCCTTCAAAACCGGATGTACGCTAATACCGTCTAGGATGGCCATCAGATTCCAGACTTTTTCCAAGATTTCAGGTCGAAATCCTGTTTCGTTAGCTTCTCGGATCAATTCTTGTTCAGATGTTTGCATTAGGCTCCTCCCATGAGCGATTGACCAAGCTTAAGGGAACAATCAAATTCCATTTTCCGATCATTTTCTGAGATTGATTTCGATCACGTCCTAAATAATGTGGTTTAACTGGCCGGTGCTTATAAAGTATCTCAAAACAATGCTCTGGAACCATCAGTTCTTCTCGATGGGTCTCCAAGAAAAATCCGAGTTTAGCAATAGTTGTCGCATTCTCTAGAAGAAGGGCATAATTTAGCACCTGCTCTATATCTAAATACTCGATACTTTCAAGAGATCGCCAGATTTCCTCCCATGAACCGCATAGATAGGGTCGATCTAGGACGTCAACTAGTGTACGTTCAAGACTTGTCACTAAAACTTTCTGTCCAAGCCGATCGACCGACTGCACACCAAATGTTTCATTGTTGGATACTTTTAATGATGAAGGGATAGAGACCGCCTGATACTTAATGTCTCGGAAAAAGAAAGGGGCCATGACCCGCTTTTTAGTGAGATAAACAAATTCGCTTTGAACCGTGTGAAGTTTTCCATGAAGATCGAGAGCAGTCCGATAGGCAAGCACGGCATCTTCTGCCATTTTACTTGTCACTAAGAAAGGATCAACAGGATAATTATTTGAACTTATTCCTCTATGAATAGAGTAATATAACCCACGCCGAATGTGAAGAATATGACCTTGTTTTTGATGATAGGCTAACGAATTATGTAAGGTTGAAGAATTTATCGAATGCGCTGTTTCTCTAAAAAAATCTGTTAACTCGTTGACCGTGAAAAATCTTGTGATTGGCAAAAAAATACTCGAGCTTCATAATACTTGACCATTTTCTTCGTTTCTACCAAATTTATTAGTTATTTTCAAGAAATTAGTCAAGTATTTCGGATGATGGGGATTACCCACCCATTGATATCACTCCTCAATAAATAATTAGTTGAGTTTTTCCTTGATAACCACTAGATTTATTAGTGGTTTTAAAGCAAATCATCAAGTGGCCTGCCATTATCGCTGCTATCAAAAAGTTCAAGTACGATACGACAGCAGTGAATTAAATTTTTGGAGAATTGGAACTATGGATGAAAAAAGTGATATGACAAGTATGTGACTGTTTTTTCATCCTTCATCCTTTAGCCTTCATCCTTTTAATAGTACTCCGGTTGGCTGCAGAGAAGCCGTTTCAACCAGCGCGGACCATGATACGCAATGCGCCCCAAATGATAACCTGAAGCCTTACACAGGGTCTGTGCTAGGGCGTAGGGCAACATTAAAGGCTCGTTGTCAATAACCTCTTTCATCAACTGTTTGGTGAAAGCGCTACCGCGTCGTGAGTCACTACCCTCCAGCAAGTCAGCAAACTCTTGGCGCGCTAGCCCTGTGTCTACATAGCGTTGAAATTCTTGCCTCAGAGTGTAATGGTGTGAATGCCTCACAGTGGCTTCCGCGACATAGGCGATGGTATCGCCCTGTCTCAGAAGTTTGGCAACCACGGCGCTATCTTCACCCAATAGGACGCGTGGAAAGCCTCCTACGCTATCTAAAGCCCTGTTCGAATACGCTGCAAAAGAGTCTGAGCAGAAAAAGGTATATACACCATAGCTAGGAAGGTCTTTCAATGTCCGAAAATGGCTTTGCTCGGGATAGTTAAAGGTGCGCGGAAACGCTTCCAAGAGAGAAGCTCCATGATGCGGAAGCTGCCTGCCATATGCAGCCGACGCTTTTCCTTGAACAATGGGCTCGATCAGCTTCTCCAATGCTTCTGGGCTTGTGGCATAAGCGTCCGAGGTCATCATCACAATAATATCAGCGTTTAAAAGCTTGCGTCCTCTTTCTCGTGTTAGACCATGGTTGAACTCTTTTTGAGGAATGATTTCTGTTTGAATTCCAAAACTTTGAGCAATCGCCACAGTGTTATCTTTTGAAGAAGAGTCAATGATCAAAATTTTTGGCTTAAGCGGCGACTGCAACAATGGTGGAAGACAGTGCGGAAGATGTTTTGCAGCATTCCAAGTGGGAATAAAAACGCCTATTTTCACAATGATCTACCTATAAAGGGGTGGTTGATCGTTTGGATCGTAGCTGATGGGCGGCAAAACATGCACCCAGGCTAGTTCCTGTAAGTTCCCTGCGGTAGGGTACGCTTCGATTTCATAATAGTAATCTCCCTCTTTTAGCGGTTCGACTTTTGATACTTGCGCCACTTTTAAGCCTTCAGGGAAAACCCCATCCATTCCGGTTGTCACTAATAAATCGCGCTCTTTTAATAACGCCAAACGCGGTTTGTTCTGTTCCCCATAAGGGATCCCAGTGCGCAGATCGCGTGCGGGACCGTACCTATCTGGAAAATCGTAATTAAACCCTGTGCCCTTCAGTGTACTTCCCAGGGATCTCCACATAGGTTGGCTGGCTCCCTGAATTTCTCCCTTCGCAAGATGCCAACTTCCTTTCCCATCTTGCAAACTTTTATGAATCAAATCTAAGCCTGCAAGAGCTTGCTTGAGCTGTTCTTGGTCGACTAAATATCCGTAAAGCTGCATTTTTTCCCTGAGCTCTGCAATCGATTCACGCAAATGCATTTTTTGCAGATCGCCTCTCACAGCCCTCACAGAAGGAGAAAGGCCAGCATCCGTAATGAGACGCACACGGCACTGCTTCTTCCCTACATAGTCCACAACGCCTACAACGGAATTACCGACCACCACGGGACTGTTAATAGCCACCACTGTTTTGCTTAATTGTTTATTGTCTTCTTCGCCCACATTCAGCCAGCAGGAGCTGCTCCAAGAGGCAGGTGAACGAAAAATGACGCGCGCAAGAAGGGCATCTTCATTGGCTTTGTGGGCGCTATGAGTGGCGAGCACCATTTCTCTTAACCGTTGGATGGTTTGGGTCAGCTGATAATTAGCAAGTCGTAACTTCTGTAACTCGGGCTCTTGTTGATGAGGAGTGTGCCCCACACGTGTTAAAAGGGCAATAGTGGCCCCACGCATGCCTTCAGAGAATCCTAAAGGCAAGGAAAGCAAGCCCAACAAAAAAGCGATTAAAATTAAATAAGGACGATAATTTTTTCGGGTCATCTTAGTATCATTGCCAAGGCATCAGAGACATAGTCGATATTTTGCATGGTGAGTCCGGAAATGTTCAGCCGACCGTTGTCTGTCACATAGATTCCATACTGATTTCGCAACTGCACCACTTGATCGTGTTGTAATCCCATAAAGGAAAACATGCCCTTCTGCTGTTTTAAGAAGGAGAGATCTCTCTTTACCCCTTTTGCTTTTAAAGCTTCTGCCAGCAAAATGCGCATTTTGCCGATGCGCTCACGCATCGCTGTCAGCTCCTGTATCCATTCCTGTTTAAGATCTTCAGAATTTAGGATGGTTGAAACGACTCTCCCACCATGCAAAGGAGCCATCGAGTACAGCGAGCGCGTGATTTTTTTGAAGTGAGAAAGGATCGCATTCGCTTTGGAATCCTTCACCACTGCTGATAAAGTTCCGACACGCTCCCCATACAACCCAAGATTTTTAGAGAAAGAATTGGCGACAAGCATCTCCTGACGTTGATCTAAAAATTCTCTGATAGACGCCGCATCTTGGTCTAAACCATCCCCCAAACCTTGATAGGCGAGATCGAAGAAAGGCAAAATTTCACGCTGCTGAATCCGATCAAGAAGCTCTCTCCACTGTGCCCGGGAAGGCTCAAACCCTGTTGGATTGTGACACGAAGCGTGCAGTAAAATCACGCTTCGTTTTGGCATCGCATCGATCGATGCACAAATTGCTTCAAATTTTAATCCATGAATGTGCGTATCGTAGTAGGGATAAGAATGCACTCGCAAGCGTGCAGATTCAAAGACCAGGCGATGGTTTGGCCAAGTCGGCTCAGGAATGAAAATATCGTGAATGTGGTTCCGATAGAGAAACTCTGCACCCACTCTTAAGGCTCCGCACCCACCAATCGTTTGAACGGTAATGATCGGGAGATCCTGCTGAAGGCCAAAAATTAAGTTTTTGGCGGCATCCAAAAGATTTCTTACACCCTCAATAGGGGGGTATTCTTTATTAAGATTTTGTTGAAAAATTTGCTCTTCGGCCTTTCTGACACATTGTAGAACCGCCGGTCGGCCCTCGGCATCCTTGTAGGAGCCGATCCCAAGATTGACTTTGTTGGAGTTTCTCTCCTCAGCAAAAAGGGTAGCAAGATGCAAAATAGGGTCTTCGGGTAACTGTTCAACACTATCAAAAAAAGAAATCATAAAGCCTGAAACAATTTTATCCGTAGTTGTCCTAAATCGCAAGACACACTAAAATAAAACGGTCTTTTCCCGAAATTGGGGCGTTAGCTCAGTTGGTAGAGCGCAACAATGGCATTGTTGAGGTCAACGGTTCGACCCCGTTACGCTCCATAATTTATACCAAGGGTTTTATGCTCATCGGAATTCCCAAAGAAATCAAGAATCATGAATATCGCGTGGGTGCGACGCCCGATATGGTGCGCCTCCTGGTCTCTGCAGGTCATCGCGTGCTTGTGCAGAAAGATGCCGGAGCAAAAATCTGTTTTACCGACGATCTTTATCAAGCGGCCGGCGCCACCATAGTCTCTTCTTTAAAAGAGGTGTACAGCTGCGAAATGATCATCAAAGTGAAGGAACCGCAAGAGAGCGAATTCCCTCTGCTGCGCGAAGGACAGATTCTTTTCTGCTATTTGCATCTTGCTCCCGACCCTGAGCAAACCAAACAGCTGCTCAAAAGCAAAGTGATCGCCGTCGCATATGAAACAGTCACAGACTCTCAAGGCCGTCTGCCGCTGCTTATTCCTATGAGCGAAATTGCCGGACGCATTGCCATCCAGGTCGGCGCCACTTGTCTGCAAATGAACAATGGAGGACGTGGAATTTTGCTCGGAGGCGTCCCAGGAGTATTTCCGGGGCGTGTGACCGTGATCGGCGGAGGAGTGGTCGGAACTGAAGCTGCTAGAATGGCCATGGGCCTAGGCGCTACCGTCACCATTATCGACAAAGATCTCCACCAGCTAAGAAAGTTGGATGCCCTATTTGGGCCGCATTTGAGAACCATGTATTCAACACCATCTGCTATTGAGGAATCAGTTTCACGTGCAGACCTAGTTGTAGGGGCAGTTTTGATCCCAGGCAAAACAGCGCCCAAGTTAGTGACAAGAGCGATGGTTAAAAAGATGCTGCCTGGTTCCGTGATCGTCGATGTCGCCATCGATCAAGGAGGATGTGTGGAGACTGCCCGTCCTACGACACACACCGAACCCACTTATGTTGTCGACGGAGTGGTGCATTACTGCGTCACAAATATGCCTGGAGCATGCGCAAGGACGTCCACACTAGCCTTGACCAATGCCACCATGGAGCCCGCACTAAAAATCGCCAACGGTTTTGTAGAGGCCCTCAAACAATCAAAAGGCCTTCAAGATGGGCTCAACATCTATCTAGGCAAAGTCACCAATCCCTATGTGGCCACCGACCTCGGCTACGACTACGTGGAACCGAAAAAGGCTCTAGGGATTAGCTAAAGATTTAGATACTCATTTACTCAAAAAAATTAGCTAAGAACAAGTAGTGAAACATGAGTGATACACATCATCTGAACGTTGACTTCCCTTTCGATGATTATCTTTATTTAAAGAAGATATGTGCACGAAAAGGATTACCTATAAGAGATTTTATAATTCCATTGGTATTAAGAGCCATGGACGAGGAAGAGGATACTATTCTAGCTAAAAAAGCTCGTCGTCGTCTAAAAAATTTGAACCCCGCTGATTTAATACCAATAGATGAAGCCTTTAAGATAGCTGAATGGGTTATCACCTAAAGATTTGACAAGATTATATAAGTACTTATATAATAAAATAAACGGCATCTATTATGAAGACACGAAAACCGCTGACATGGATGGGATCAAGCAAAAAAGACTTACTATCTCTCCCTAGATCTATACAAAAAATGATGGGTCACTCTCTAAATCTTGCTCAACAGGAGAAAGAGGATGATGATTGTAAGATTTTGAAAGGATTTGGTAGCGCGAGTGTCAGAGAAGTTATTAAAGATGATCCTGGGGGGACTTATCGAGCTATATATACGGTACGTTTTAAGGAAGCTATTTATGTTCTACATGTGTTTCAAAAAAAGTCTCATTCTGGAATAGAAACCCCTAAGAAAGATATGGATTTAATTAAGAAACGTCTTAAAGAAGCACAGATTTTGCATAATATCATGGAAAAAGGAGATAAGCATGAAAAGAAAAAAACGCTCTAGTATTGAATATGAAATTGGAAGTGATAATGTGTTTGCGGATCTAGGCTTTGAAGATCCTTCTGAAGATATTCTGAAATCTGATTTAGTTGGAGAAATAGCTTTTCTTATTAAAAAGAAAAAACTAACACAGGCTCAAGCTGCAAAAATCTTATGTGTAGATCAGCCCAGAATCTCATCTCTTTTGAGAGGACAACTAGATTTATTTTCTATTGAAATGCTCATGCATTTTCTAAATGATTTAGGGAGGGACGTAGAGATTTGTGTTAAACCTAAACCAAGAAGTCGCAAACAAGCTCATTTAAGCGTTAACATATGTGTTTCAGGAACTAGGTCAACAGTCCCTATGGCTGCAAGGGCGCCTTAGACTCCTGTTTTTGATCGCTTATTCAACTCAAAAATCAAATCCAAAGCCAAGATAACCCACACCTACATGACGATGCGCTTTTCTGATTGAAGGCACTTCTATTGTGAACAACTGCGCTTGCAGTAGGTTGTCATTGATCAGATAATAGTACTGCATCCCAATCTCGATGTACCAGTTTCCAAGCGATTTACTAATAAACCGCGAGGAGTGATGTAATCATTTTTAAAGACGGTTTCGAAATATCCATGAATATTGGAATTGGGGATTTCTTTTGGCTCTTCATTTTCTACGGAAAACGTATCGGCATAAGCGCAGGATAGAATAAATAGGGGAAGAAGAAGTGCACAAAAGAGCTTTTTCATCTGCCTAACTCTACGATGATTTACGCAAAAATTACAAAAGGATTCCTTAAATCTACAAAAGACGGTCTACATTTTGCTGATTGAGTTTTCTTAACTCCATCATCTGAAAAATTTTAAGGGCGACAGCAACTATTATATAGGCCGAGCCAAAAATCATTGGCGAAGCAGTAAACATAAAATAATTCTTAGCGAAAACAGCAATGAACAACGCTCCTGTTAAAGCCAAATTCATTGATATATAATTTAAATAAGAAAGCTTTTGTGAAGTTGGTGCATTAAGATTCTTGTGTTTTGTCATCGTTGCTAAAATCACGGGCACTCCAATAAAGGGCAAGCAACTTAAAACTAGTCGTAATTTGGAGTTTTCGACTGTCTGTGTATCACCAAAACTTGGCCAATAATTTTCATACAGCGAAAGGATTTTTCTCACACATGCAGAGATGCTCCTAGTGATGTATAAGTAATTACAATCAGGGTCTTCATTATTTAAAAAATGACAAGCTTGTCCAATGAAAAGCATTGCACCCCCAATACAGACCATTGTAGCAGATACAGGTAGGATCTGAAGGGCTAAACCAACGACCGCAGTAACTATAGTCAATAAATTACAAATAATGTGTTCTTTTGAATATAATATGTATTTCCTTTTGAGACTACTTTTGAGACTACTTTCTTCCTTGAATGCATCTTCAAGTCTCCCCATTCCATTGGAAACTCTCGTAGAGTTTTCAGTAAAACGATTTATCCCATCAACTGTCCCGTGGTCGTGCAGGGACTCAGTTGCAAGTCGAATAATAGAGCTTCCAACCTCTTGGAATGTTGTTTCTGCCTTTGCTTTTATTGGTCTCAGTTCATTTTCCAAGCTATGCAGACGATAGGAGTATAAAAATTGTCCAGTGAGTGGAAGACACCCTAAAGCAACACTAAGAACGGAATTTTCCTTGGCGTCATAATCCCCAAAACCAGGAAAAACATTCCTGCAAAAATTTGATAAACTTCGATGACAGTTAACTAACATCTATACTCCTTAGGTATGTCGTTCAAAAATTTACATGTTGCACCCAGAAGTAGTGCTGCTCCGACAAAACTGGTCACAACGATGGCATTAGGAGGAAAAACTTGCAGAGCTACCCCTGCAACAAGAGTAATCAATGTTAATAGATTGCAAATGATATGTTTGGAATACAATTCAATTTTTCTAGATTCTATGGCTTTTTTTAGTTCTTGCTCTCTTTGAGCATTTTCTAATGCACTCTTACGCTCTGCTTCCCTGCTATTGTCTAAAGCACTCTTATGCTCCGCTTCCCTGCTATTGTCTAATGCACTCTTACGCTCTTCTTCCCTGCTATTTTCTGAAGTACTGCAAGCCAACGTGAGGGTATCTATAGCCAATGTATGATAATTCTCAACATCGATTGCGGTTTCATTATTATTTCGAGCATCAAGATATCTTCGCGTATGATTTAAAGCTGTGCTAATTTGTTGTACATCTCTTGACATTTGTCGTACTTCTTGTCCTAGTTGTTGTGCATCACGTAGAAGTGGCTGTGCTTCAGGCCGAAGTTCTTGTACTTCTTGTGCTATGTTCGGAGCGGAGTTACTCTCTCTTGCAAGCATGCCGTGAAGAAATAGAAAATGCCCTGTAACAGGTACGTAAGAGAAAAAATTTCCAATTGAATGTGCCATATTTATGCTGCCGCTCCTTGATTAAGTTTTTTTAACATCACAATTTGCATCATTTTGCTCCCTGTTTTTGCTCCTTTATTATAAGAGCAGTTAGAACTAGTGAATAACCTAATAAGACAGCGCCAGAAACAGGAAAAAAAAGTGAAGCAAATACCCCCTTGGCATATAAACTTATTAATAACGCACCTGTCAATGCGAAATTCGTAGTTACATATTTAGCAAGAGATATGCGATCTTTAAGAGTTACAGTTACAGTTTTGACTAGGTTAAGGTTGTCGTATTTTTTCACGGTTGCTGCAATGATGGGGATTCCAATAAATGGAATCACTATCAAAAAAAGACGTAGTTTAGAGTTTTCCTTGGTTTCCAAATCACCAAAACTTGGCCAATATCTCTCATACATCGAACTAATTGTCTCTGTGCACATTATTTTCTCCTAAAAATCGATAAGTTTCTATTACGGCCTTGAATCATTTTGCTTCCTGTTTGGCTCCGTCATTATTACAACAGCAAAAAATAGTGACCAACCTAGAAAAAAAGCGCCAGAAACAGGAAAAGCAAGTGAAGCAAATACCCCCGTGGCATATAAACTTATTAATAACACACCTGTCAATGCGAGATTCGGAACTATATATTTCGCATAGGACATGAGATCTATACGAGTAACAGTTATGCCTTTTGATCTAAGGTTGCCATATTTATTAATAGTTGACATAAAGACGGGGATACCAATCAATGGAATCACTGTCAAAAAAAGACGTAGTTTAGAGTTTTCCTTGGTTCCCCAATCACCAAAACTTGGCCAATATCTCTCATACATCGAACTAATTGCCTCTGTGCACATTATCTCCTCCCTCTCGTTGAAGTCTGTGAATCTGCTATTTTACTTCATAGATTTTTTAAAGAGTAACAGTTATAATGATTGACATGCTCGATGACAGGAAGGCATGAAGACTGTTAATCAAATTTAATCCATTTTTGTTTTAAAAAACTAAATTTTACTATAATTGAATATTTATTGCAAATAAATTGTGAAAAAGAGAAATATTGTGATTCCGGATCTCCCTAGTTTTTTATCTCCTTTTAAAGCACAAGCAAAAAGTTTGCTTGATAAAGGCTGTTTGGGCGAAATCCAATTTTCCGGTCCCACCTATCAAATTCAGTTTTTTGATCCAAAATCTAAAGAAGAAGCTTGGGCCTTTCTGCATCTGGATGATCAAGGCCAAATTCAGGACTGTTTCTGTTCCTGTACTGACTCAGAGGGATTGGACCATTGCGCACACATTGCTGCGTCATGGTTGCACATCTACAATAAGCACCCTCTACCGCTGCACCAAAGGTTTCAGCACTCTTTGTGGAATCAGCTTTGTCAGATCTATTGCGATCGATTGGGGGATGCGCCTACAGCATTAGAGAAAGTGTCTTCAGGGTTCTATCAGCACCTCTCGATTAGCGGAAAGCATGTTTTCTTCATAAAAGCGCTTTCTGCTAGTGCCAAAGAGTATCTAACAGAAATACTCGAACATCGACGTAAGGAAACGGAAGAAACTTCGCTAAAATTTTCGAACTTTCCTCAAGAAGAGATCAACTTGTGGCGCGAGGGAAAACCCTCTTTTCAGTTGAAGTATGAGCTTTCCTTTTGGAATGACCTTGCTCAATGGCTAATGCGCTTGCAGGATGATGGCGTGGAGTACTCGATTGAGTTTGGATATTCCTCAAAAGAGCTCCCCAATTCCATCAGGATCTCTTTCTCTGAACTCGAACTCGGATTTTATCTTTCCACTGCTAATTTGCCGCAGATCATCCCCACACTGTCCACGGTCAACTCGCCTCTAGGAGTGTTTGGAGCCTCGTTCGAAAATGTAAAAAGAATCGTCTACGACAAAGCGGCTAAAGAGTTGCATATCGAAGCCTATGGACCTAGCCAACAGCCTAGTAGGAAGGCTCTTACGTCCGGCCAAATTCTAGATGGATGGATTTTTGTTGCCAAAGAGGGTTTTTATTCCCGTGATCAGTCCAAGACTTTAGAAAGCTCTGTAAAAGGCGAAAAACTGGCTGAGATGCTATCTGAAAGGTCATCATTGATAAAGCAATTCCTGCAGGGAGACGTGCTGCATACGGAGCCCATTGCACTCTCCTATTCCCTTACATTTGATCCTGAATGGAACATGCATATCGTCGCTCACGCTTTTTCTCCGGGAGATTTGAGCACACCGCATGCGAATTTTCTGGGAAATTGGATCTATCTGGAAGAGGATGGATTTTATCCCATAGAAGAAACCCCTTTCAGTAACGTAGAAACGATCATTCCGGCAGAAGAGGTAGGAGACTTTGTCTCCTTGGAAAGAAGTTGGTTAAACACCCAAGAAGGTTTTGGAACGCACTTGGCCAATATTGAAGCTCAGCTGGCCTACAGTTTAAGCGAAGAGAATCGCTTGCGTTTTTCACGTGTGACAGAAGTTCATTCTGAAGAGGAAAGCAAAGATTTTGGTTCCTGGATCTATGTAGCGGGCAAAGGATTCTATGCAAAAGTCACGACAGTTACCAATTTGCCCTTGCGTCCGGATGTCTCCATCAGTCAGCAGCAGATTCCGCTATTCGTTCGCATCAATCAACAGGAATTGCAGTTAGTTCCAGGGTTTTTTAGCGACCGCTCTCCGGTTGCTTCAAGCACCTTACATATCGTCTTAGATGACGAAGATGCTGTTCACATTGAACCGCATTATGAGATCTTGCCTGAATACCAAAACAAGGAAGTGCGGCACTTTGATGACTTTGTGTATGTAGCAGGAGAGGGGTTTTCTGAGATACCGCCCCTTGCACGTTTACCTGAAAGGTTCTATCACTCTGCCACTATAGAACCAAATGAGGTCCCCCAATTCCTTGAGCAAGAACTTCCTAGCCTTAAATCCTACATTAGTGAGTTGGATGCACGTTTGTACAAACCTAATGAGGTCAAACTGCTCGCTTCATTGCTGAGTAAGGAAGAGAGCGGTTATATAATTAAGCTCCTCTACCAGACGGAAAAGGGATCTATCCCCTTGGCTAAGTTGTGGAAGGCGATCAAACAAAAAAAACCGCTGTTGTTCACTGAAGCAGGTTATCTGAACCTAGCGGACAAACGGTTCGATTGGGTGCGCCTCATTCCGCGCAACAAATTGGACATCCGCACCAACACCCTGCAACTCTCTACCCTTGAGCTATTTCGTTTATATTTGTTGGAAACCTTCACGATCCAGCCTGACAGCCCTGACAATGAATCTTCAACGGCTGCACTCAAAGAGTTAATCGAATTCCATCTCCCTGAAATGCCCAATTACCAAGGGTTGGTCAGTTCATTGCGTCCTTATCAGGTTTTGGGGGTTCATTGGCTCTGGTTCCTATATCGACATAACCTTTCAGGCATGCTGTGTGACGAAATGGGACTAGGAAAGACCCACCAAGCGATGGCCCTCTTCGCTGCCATAATGAACTATACGAAAGCTCCGAAGCCGTTTTTGGTCATCTGCCCAACCTCAGTGATCTATCATTGGGAAGAGAAACTGCATGAATTTCTTCCTGATCTGAAAGTTTGCGTGTATCACGGCATCGACAGATCTCTAGAAGCTCCTGAGACGGTGAATGTCATCCTAACTTCCTACGGTGTATGGAGAATCGACTACGCACTATTAAGCGCCTTCAGTTATGAGGTTGTGGTTCTCGACGAAATTCAGATCGCAAAGAATCACAACAGCCGCATCCACACACGCTTGAGGCAGATTAATTCTGCCATGATCTTGGGCATGACCGGTACGCCGATTGAAAATCAGATTCGCGAATTAAAGGCGCTGTTCGACATAGTTCTGCCCGGTTACATGCCTACAGAGGCAGATTTTAGGGAATTGTTCATCAAGCCCATAGAGCGCGCCGAAAGTTTAGAGAGAAAAGAGCTGCTCAAACGCTTTATTAAGCCCTTTACTCTACGACGCAAAAAAGCAGATGTGCTGACAGATCTTCCGGAAAAAACTGAAGAGATCGCACATTGTGACCTCTCGCTCGAGCAGCAGGTTCTCTACAATCAGATGCTCATGCAATCGCGGCAGAAGATCTTGGAGCAGCTCCACGATGCTTCCTCGCCTATTCCTTATATGCATATCTTTGCTTTGCTGAATAATCTAAAGCAGATCTGCAACCACCCTGCAGCCTTCTTGAAAACCCCTGATGCTTACCAGGAACACCAATCCGGCAAGTGGGATCTCTTTGTAGAACTTCTCAACGAAGCGCGCGATAGTCAACAGAAGGTGGTTATTTTTTCTCAATATCTTGCTATGCTCGACATCTTTGCCCATTACTTAAATGAGATCGGTGTGGGATATGCCACAATACGCGGCTCAACTAAGAATCGTGGAGAACAGGTGGCGCGATTTAATCACGACTCTAATTGCGAAGTGTTTTTAGCCTCTTTGCGCGCAGCCGGTTTAGGGGTCGATTTAACGGCGGGCTCGGTGGTTTTCCACTACGATCGCTGGTGGAATGCCGCTAGAGAAGAGCAAGCGACCGATCGCGTGCATCGTATAGGACAAACACGCGGTGTGCAGGTATTTAAATTTGTCACGAAACGCACTTTTGAAGAGCGTATCGCGGCTATCATTGCGCGTAAAGGGCGTTTGATGGAAGAGGTTGTCACAGCCGATGATCACCAATTTATGAAAATATTTGATCGGCAAGAGCTGATTTATCTGCTCGAAGAAGTGGAAGAGATGAAGGATCATGAGCGAGAATAGTTACCTTCTAATTGATAGCGGCCATGGAAAGAAACTGGAACGTTTTGGACCTTACCTCTTGTCAAGACCATGCTCACAAGCTGTGTGGAAGCCTCAGTTGGACCCAAAAGAGTGGCAGAAAGCCGATGCCCTTTTTGTGCGAGAAGGGGATGTGAAGTGGACCTTTTGCCATTTAAAGCCTAATCTCTCTTGGTCCATCGATGTCTCAGGTGTGCGTTTCAAAATTTCCCCAACCGACTTTGGCCATCTTGGCATCTTTCCCGAACAAGCTCCCTTTTGGGAATGGATCCAAACCACTCTCAAAAGACGCAAGGAAGCAAAACTCCTCAATTTATTCGCTTATTCCGGTGGAATTACGCTTTCAGCTGCCAAAGCCGGAGCACAGGTGTGCCATTTAGACGCCTCCAAGGGTATGGTAGAATGGGCTCGCGAAAATGCTAAATTGAACCACCTCCAAGAGGCCCCCATCCGCTGGATCGTCGACGATGTGCGCAAATTTCTCACGCGAGAAGTCCGTCGAGGAGTACGCTACGATGCGATTGTTTTAGATCCCCCCACTTTCGGACGCGGCAGCAAAAACGAGCTTTTTAAGATCGAGGAGCATCTTCCAGAGATCCTGCAGTTATGCCGTCAGCTTCTTTCTAACAATCCTCTATTTGTGTTGCTCTCCTGTCACACACCTGGATTCACGCCTATTGTACTGCATCATCTGCTGCTACAATCGATGCCGCCGGGCAAAATCGACACCGGAGAAATGACCCTCACAGGCTCTCCTGAAACATTACCCATACCCAGTGGAACTTTTGCACGATGGACGCCTTAATCACCAGCCCTCAAAATCCTCGCGTCAAAGAGGCCCTCAAACTGTGGGACAAGCGGGATCGCGACCGCTCCCAAAAATTCATCATCGAAGGGTATCGCGAGCTATTGCGCGCGGTGGACTCAGGACATACCATCGACCTGCTTTTTATCTGCAGGGAATTATTTCTCGGATTAAACGAAGAGGATCTGATCGCACGTCTCCAAAAAAACAGAGTGCCTGTACTGCCCTGCAGTGAAGCCGTTTTTCGAAAACTCTCCTATCGTGATCGCCCGGATGGCTTGCTGGCAGTGGCCCCTCAGCAGCACAAAACAGTGGCCCATCTTGAGCAGCTGCTCAAAAATAAGAAAAACCCTTTCCTCATTGTAGCTGAAGCCATAGAGAAGCCCGGAAACTTAGGCACGATTTTGCGTTCTGCCGACGCTGTTGGAATCGATGGTGTGATTGTGTGCGATCCCTGCACCGATATTCATAATCCAAATGTGGTTCGGGCTAGTGTAGGAACCCTGTTCACTGTCCCTGTTGTTGAAGCCACAAGTGTAGAAACTCTAACATGGCTTAAGGCAAAGCAGATCGCCATTTTAGCCGCTACACCTAGCGCAAAACAGGAATTTACCAAAACAGACATGACAGTTCCCTTAGCAATTGTAGTCGGAACAGAACAGCTTGGCTTATCGGAGCAGTGGCTTCGAGAAGCAGATCTGCAAGTGCGCATACCGATGCTGGGCGTGGCGGATTCGCTCAATGCCGCGATGGCTACAACACTCCTACTATATGAGGCTTTGCGCCAACGTGCCGGTTGAAGTTCTGTACGAAGATAATCACCTACTTGTTCTGAATAAACCTGCCGGATTGCTGACGCAGCCTAGCGGTACCGATCAAGATAGCCTTGAAACACAAGCCAAAGCCTACATTAAGGAGAAATACAAAAAGCCCGGCAATATATTTTTGCATGCTGTGCATCGCCTAGACCGACCTGTCAGTGGCATTGTTCTTTTTGCGCGCACCAGCAAAGCGCTTTCTCGTTTGCAAACAGCCATGCGCGAAAAACAGACAAAGAAAATTTATTGGGCTCTTGTTGAAGGAGTTCCCTCGAAGCAAAAAGATACATTAGAACACTACCTGCTCCATTCAGAGCATTGCGCTTCGATCAAATAT
>Ga0207151_1024_pt3 | contig 41043 bp, 25 predicted proteins | sample Alteio_BWMinHeat_29_FD_153523 | JGI IMG/M metagenome (GOLD analysis project Ga0207151, IMG submission 153523) | Enriched cells from forest soil in Barre Woods Harvard Forest LTER site, Petersham, Massachusetts, United States -... | ecosystem: Environmental > Terrestrial > Soil > Temperate forest >... | reverse complement strand
GTGGGTGAGTATACCTTCACGGCCAACGTGAACGGATTCAAGACTGCCGTTGGAACTTTGCAGGTGCAGTTGAACGTGCGTTCCTCGGTGGCCATCGTGCTCCAGTTGGGCGAGGTGACCCAGAAGGTCGAAGTGAGCGGCGCGGTGGCCGCGGTAGAAACGACCAGCACACAAATTACCCATACGTTCTCCGAGTCACAGGTGACGAATCTCCCGGTGGCTTCCGTGGACGTGAACAGGCTGGCCTTGCTCAGCCCGGGGGTGACGGACATTACTACTGTGGGCCTCACTCGCGGGCAAGCGCTGCAACAAGTGAGCACGGTGGCCGGCGGGTCGGTGGGCGCCATCGGAGGCGCTCGCGCCCGCAACAATAACTTCGTGATTGACGGGGTGGATGACAATGACCCCATCAGCACCGGTCCGCAGGCCTTTGTGATTCAGGATGCGGTGCAGGAATTCAGCCTGACCAAGAACAATTTCGACGCCGAGTACGGTCAATTTGCGGGTGGACTCTTCAACATCGTTACCAAAACCGGCACGAATCAATTCCACGGCAACGCGTATCTGTACAACCAGAATCGTCACTACAATGCGACCGACGCCGTAACCCAGGCTGGCATCAAGACGGGCAGCCTTTCTGGAAATCCGAGGTTTGACTACAATCGCATCGGCGGCACCCTCGGTGGACCGGTGGTTCACACCAAACTTTTCTTCTTCGGCGCCTATGAACATGAAGCCACTGGAGTTTCCAGCCTTGCCAGCACCACAGTTTTCCCCACGGCCCAGGGCTACGCCACCTTGGCGTCGCTGCCGGCAGGAACCTCTCGCTTCGGCACCCAAGCCGCCGTCAGCCCGTTCATTCTAAATTTCATGAAACAATTCGGCGCCACCGCCAATACGACGTCCAATCCTTCCATCTGGCCCGTGGTATTGGGGACCGCGATTCCCGTGGGTCCGGTCACCAATGCGATTCCCACCTTCGCGAACAATGATCGTGTATTGGCCAGCTCGGATTGGATCCCCGGCACAAGCGACAAGCTCGACTTCCGATTCAACTATAACCGCGGACCCAACGGCATCCTCGCTGGAGCGCCGGTGGCTTCGCTGAACGCAAACGGGCGGATCAGCAACTATCTGACATCAATCGGCTACACCCACACGTTTAGCCCTGCCCTGCTCAACGAAGCGCATTTGGCGTACCACCGGCAAATGACGGATTTTGTGGTGGTTAATCCTGCGGCCCAAAATATTCCGAACATCGTCATCGGCCAAATCCCTTTGCAAGTTGGACCTCCTGGCTCGGTGCCCAGCGGCTCGTTCAACGACATTTACCAGTTTCTGGACGATGTGTCGTGGCAGAAGGGGCGACACCTGTTCAAGTTCGGAGTTGATCTGCGCAACAACATTGTCACCGCCATCAGCAACGTGGCGCCGCGCGGCACTTACAACTATGTGAACTTCGAGGATTTCGTCACCGACATTCCTCCGACGGTCAGCGGCGAGCGCGGTGCAGGGGGCACACACATTGCCTTGAATAACCATGAAATAAATTGGTATGCGCAGGACCAGTTCAAGTGGACCCACAACTTCACGGTCTACTTGGGAATCCGTTATGAATACAACTCGCTGCTCCGCGACATGGCCAGCCAGGCCCAAGAAGCCATCGCCAATGTTCCAGGCGTAATCACATTTGGCAAACCGAGTGTCTCAAAAAACGACTGGGGACCGCGCGTTGGATTCGCCTGGGACGTTTTCGGCAACGGGAAAACCGCTGTGAGAGGGGGCTACGGGATTTCCTACTCGCCGATTTTCGGCGCGTATGTGGGAGGCGGCGAGTTGCCCTCGTCCCTCCAGCAGGTGATCATCACTCCGTGCAATCCCTGCGGTATTCCTATTCCTACTACCAATTTCCTGCAGAATGGTGGAATTCCCAATACTCTTGTCCCGCTGACCACCACGGCTCAGGCGCGCAGCATCATTGCCGCCTACGTGCCGAATCAGACTCGCCCCAATTTCCAGACGGTGACTCTGAGCGTCGAGCGCGATCTGGCGCGGAACTGGACGGTCTTGGCCCGTTACCTCTATACCAAGGGAACGCACTTGAGCGTACAGGCCCGGCTGAATGCCGGCATCGTGCCTCCAGCGAGCGCGTTCCTTCCTACCTTCTTTTCCGCGTCGCAGGTTCCGCCGCAAGCAGCGCTGAATGCTCTCCCAACCCTCAACCAGTTCACCGCTGCGGTGGTCAAGCCCTTCGCCGTCTACGGATTCACCAGCCCGCTCACCACTCATCTGCCGATTGGTGATTCCAGCTACAATGCAGGAATTCTTGAAGTGACTCATCGTTTCAGCCATGGCTTCCAATTCGATGCAAACTATACGTGGAGCAAGGCCATTGACGACGCAACCAACGAGTTCTTCATCAACTTCACCGATCCTCGCCGTCCGCAGGACTGGCGCAACCTGCGTAACGAGAGGAGTGTTTCGGTGCTGGATGTGCCTCAGCGGTTTGTGATGGAGGGCATCTGGAATCTTCCGTGGCACAACACGGGAACTGGGCTGAGCCACCAGTTGCTGGGCGGATGGGGAGCCTCGTTCACCTATACGGCGTCCTCGGGCACGCCGTGGACCCCGCTCAGTCTTGCCAATTCTACGGGCAACGGGGATAGCACCGTGCAGCGCGCGATCATCAATCCCAGTGGCACCAGCGACACCGGGACCCTGGTCACGCCGATCAAGAATTCCTCCGGGGCAACCGTAGCCTACCTAGCCAAAAATTCCACTGCACGCTTCGTACAGGCGCAGACCGGTTCTTTTCCGACTGCCGGGCGCAACAGCTTGCGTGCTCCCGGATTCAACAACGCGGATTTCCAGATCAAGAAGGTTTTCCCATTCGGTGAATCACGCAACGTTGAGTTCGCCTCTCAATTCTTCAATCTGTTCAATCATCCGCAGTTTACCCTGGCCAACCTGCTGGCGGTGGACGGCGCACAAGGGCAGAACTACGCTTATGTGGGCAGCAACTCTTTCAACAACATCATCGCCGATGGAGGAACCGGCGGAGCGCGGATCATCCAGTTCGTGTTCAAGGTCAACTTCTAGTTTCACGCATCCCGTTGGCTAAGCGGGCCATGCTCGTGCCTAAGCGGTTAGTACTTGAAGGCATGCTCGGCGTGGCCAGCGGGCGGCTAATCACTGAGGACATCTGATGAAGAACCTTCTATTGTGGCGGATCAGTTTGTCGCTACTTCTGTTTGTTCCTCTTGACATTCCAGCGCAGAAGCCTGCGGGGATGGTCTCTCAAGCAACGGCCGGTTCCCCTTCGAGCCTGGACCAGCGCGTGATCGCCAATGAACGGGCCGTGTGGGAAGCGGTGAAGCAGAAAGATGCGACACGGTTTAGCGAGCTGGTTGCGGACGACGCTCGAATTGTTTTTGACACGGGAATCCTTACCAAATCCGATTTTCTTCGTTCCTTGCCTGACCGGACCATCCTCGACTACCAGCTCGAATCGTTCACAGTCCTCAAGCCAAACGACCAGACCGTTATTCTGATTTACAAGGCCACTCGATCGGGCCTGAACAAGGGACAGCCCTTTCCGCCGACGGCCGTGCATGAGGGTTCCGTCTGGGTTCTGCGGAAGGGAAAATGGGTCGCCGTCTTGAATCAAGAAACACCGATTGCTCAGTGAGTGTTGGCCGCGATGCCAGGGCGAGCAATCAGTTCCCGGGCCAGTCAGGGAAGATAAAGACATGATCCGAACCAGACTCTGGCTCCGTTTGTTTCTACTCGGGCTTGCCTCTGTCTGCACGCTGACAACTGCGAACCGGATGCATGCGCAGTCCTCTCCGTCTCCGTCTCCGTCTCCGTCTTCGTCTTCGTCTTCCGCGTGGCAACTCTCAGGCTTGCGCTGGCGCCTCGTCGGCCCGATCCGCGGTGGCCGGACCATCGCCGTCTCCGGAATCGCCGGAGATCCGAACGTCTTCTACTTCGGTTCTGTGGCTGGCGGCGTCTGGAAAACCACCGACGGCGGCTTGCAATGGAAGCCGCTATTCGATCATCAGCCGATATCTTCAATCGGCAGCATGGCCGTCGCACCCTCGGATTCGAACATCATTTATGTGGGAACCGGAGAAGCCTGCATCCGCGGCGATATTTCTTATGGCGATGGGGTCTACAAATCCGTAGATGGCGGGCAGACCTGGACCAACATAGGCTTGAAAGACACGCGTTTCATCGGCAGGGTTATCGTCGACCCGCAAGATGCGAACAGAGTGTTTGTGGCAGCTCTGGGCCACGCATATGGCCCGAACACTGAGCGCGGCCTGTTCCGCACAACTGACGGGGGTAAGTCCTGGGAAAAAGTGCTCTACAAAGACGAGAAAACCGGCGCCATTGACGTTGCCTTCGATCCGCATAATGCGCACATTCTTTTCGCTTCGCTCTGGGAGGCTTACCGCACACCATACAGTCTGGTCAGCGGCGGACCTGGAAGTGGCATCTATCGTTCCAATGACGGCGGCACCACATGGACGCATCTGGAACGACACGGCCTGCCGGAAGGTATGCTCGGAAGAATCGGAGTCTCCGTCTCAGGCGCGGATGCGAATCGCGTTTACGCGATAATCGAAGCCAAGGACGGCGGACTGTATCGCTCCGACGACGGCGGAAAATCCTGGAGGCGCGTGAATAGTGATCATGGTCTTCGACTGCGTCCGTGGTACGAATCGCATGTCGTCGCCGATCGGAAGAGTGTCGACACGGTATACGTCTTGAGCGCGCAGGCCTATCGCTCAAACGATGGAGGTGTGCGGTTTGACGAAGTGACCGTGCCGCTCGGCGATATCCACGGCTTGTGGATCGATCCTACAAATGCGGACCGTATGATCATGGCGAGCGATGGAGGCGTGGGGATTTCTCAGGACGGCGGTAAAACCTGGACTGGGCACGACAATCAACCCACTGCGCAGTTCTACCACGTCGCAGCGGATAATCGCTTTCCATACTACTTGTACGGTTCGCAGCAGGACAACACCACAGTCGCAATCGCCAGCCGCGGCGATCTGGGATACATCGACAAGCCGGATTGGTATCCAGTCGCGGGCGGGGAAAGCGGCTTCCTCGTTCCGTATTTGCCGGACCCGAATATCGTCTACGGGAGCGCTTTCCATTCTCATGGTGGGGGTTCTGTCTCTCTCTTTGATAAGCGCACCGGGCAAGCTCTGGATATCTCTCCAGTGCCGATACCTCCCATTGGCCACGCGGCGGCGGATTTGGAGCATCGGTTCCAATGGACTTCCCCACTTGCAAGTTCGCTGATCGATCCCGATACTCTCTACTTTGGTGGCGAAGTCCTCTTCAAGACCACGGACCGGGGCATGAGCTGGTCCATCATCAGCCCTGATCTGACGCGCAACGATAAATCAAAACAGCAATCATCCGGCGGTCCAATCAGCCAGGACAACACCAGTGTCGAATATTACGACACGATTTTTGCTATCGCTCCTTCCCCGCTGGGAAAAGATCTTATTTGGGTTGGTTCGGACGATGGCTTGGTCCACTTGACGCGGGATGGCGGGCAACATTGGACGGATGTCACGCCCAAAGACATGCCTGAGTGGAGCATGGTGAGCATGATCGATCCCTCCACTCACGACACTGGATCAGCCTACATGGCCATTGACCGTCATCGCCTCGATGACTACCGGCCCTACGCTTACAAGACCAAAGATTTCGGCAAGACCTGGATAGCGATCTCGGAAGGCCTACCGCAGGATTCCTACGTCCACGTCGTCCGGCAAGATCCGCAACGCCGGGACTTGCTCTATGCGGGCACCGAGACGGGAGTTTGGGTCTCGTTCGACGATGGCCGGCACTGGCAGTCCCTCCAATTGAATCTGCCGACGGCGCCGGTCTACGATCTGATCGTGAAAGACAACGATTTGGCGGTCGCCACACACGGGAGGGCGTTTTGGATTCTTGACGACGCTTCCCCGCTCCGTCAATTCGACGCATCCACGGTCAACGCTGGCTTCTATCTCTTCAAACCCGCGCCTGCTTTCCGAATTAACCCGGGCGAATTTTTCTTGCCGAGACAAGAGTTCGTTGGCACGAATCCACCCAATGGGGCGTTGATCTACTACTCGCTGAGTGCGGCGCCCTCGGGACCCATGACGCTCGAAATCATCGATCAGCATGGCAAACTCGTTCGCAAGTTTACCAATCCCGGGAAAACACCGGTGGAAGCTTCCGAAGATGTAATCTTGCCGCCGCCGCCCGCTCCGCCGCTCTCGGCTGAAGCTGGATTGAATCGCTTTGTCTGGGACGTTCGCTACGCTCCACCAAACACGGTGCCGGGTGACGTATTTCTTTCGGGCCGCCCCAGGGGCCCGTTGGTTACTCCCGGTCAGTACCATGTCAAGCTGACCGTCGACGGCAAGTCCCAAACGGTCCCGATCGAGATTAAGCTCGATCGTCGCGTTCAGGTGGCTTCGACGGACCTTGAGAAGCAGCTCGAGTTCGCCCTGAAGGTTCGCGATCTGCTTGGCTGCGCTTCTGCCACCATTCTCGAAACGCGAGAGCTACGGACACAACTCGAAGCCTTGCAACTCCGTCTTGCCAGTGATCCGAAAGCGAAGGATGTACTCTTGGGCGCCGCTGAATTGCAAAGGAAATCTGCCTCCGTGGAAGAAGCCTTGATCCAGACCAACCTGAAGACCTTGAAAGACTTGATCAAGTTCCCTATCAAGTTGTCGGGCCAATTGGCTGAGCTGGAAAGTATCGTCGAGAACGCCGATTCGCTTCCTACCCGACAGAACTACGCTGCGTTTCAGGATCTGGGGGCGAAGGTGAATCACCAACTCACCTTCTGGAAACAACTCGTGAATGAGGGCCTGGTCGAACTCAATCAAGAAATCACAAGGAGGGGCATTCCCGGAGTGTCCTTTTATCCTCGACGGGAAAAACCCGAAACCGGCGGCGAGGGACCTGACGGCGAAGAATAGAATCCGTTTTCATTCGTTATCTCTGAAAGGTCATTCTGGATTTCGAAGAGCACAGAGGAGAACCCAGCGTGGACTTAAAAGGGAAAGTTGCAATTGTCACCGGAGCAGCTCGAGGGCTTGGGCTATTGGTGGCGAAGGCGTTGGCCGCGGAAGGCATGAACATTGCCGGTGCGGATTTGCGAGACGAACAGCTCAAGAAAGCAATGGAGGGCCTCGCCAAGGAATTCGGAGTGCGCACGGTGGCTTTTCCCGTGAACATTGGCGACGAGCGCTCCGTGAAGGAAATGGTCCAGCAGGCCCTCGCGACCTTCGGCCGAATTGATGTCCTGATCAACAACGCGGGAATTCGCATCACTGCGCCCGTCTGGAAAACGGATTCCCCTATGTGGGACCGCATCCACGACAGCAACCTGAAGGGTCATTTCCTGTGCACGCGCGAAGTGCTCGCCCAGAACATGCTCGAGCGCGGCGAAGGCGCATTGATATTCGTCTCCTCCGGCTCGGGGAAAAAGGGCGAAGAGGATTGTTCGGCCTACTGCGCTTCCAAGTGGGGGATCATCGGATTCGCCGAATCCGTGGCCAAGGACTTAAAGAAAACCCGCATCCGCGTCACCTCGCTCACACCCGGCATGATCGAAACGCCGATGGCTCAGGAGTCTGAAGAATGGAAACTGGGCCTCGATTGGCTGAACGCGGAATGTGTAGCGAAGGCCATCGTCTTCTGCATCAAGCAAGATCCGGACACCATCATCCCGGAGCTCCGCATCTATCACCGCGCCCAGATTTGAGCGCGCCGTTCAAGTCCGCGATTCTGACGGGAGCTCACGCTCGCCTCCGAGCAAACCCGAATAGTTCCGTCCCAGCGCCATGAGTCGGACTGAGGCTTCGCCGCCTGAGCACGCTTCGCAACGGGGGGCGGCATGGGCGGTCGCGAACTGAGAGAGATTCCCGCTAAGCGGTGTCTTCCGATCCGTGCTTCCGGCATTCTTTCCAGATCAGCCAACAAAGCAAGGCAAAGAAAAGAATCGCCCAAGGTGACGACTCCAGAAAACTGGATCCGATCCGGCTGCCGAGGTCGAACCGCTCGCCGAAACCGGTCCCGGCGATGATCGCCACAGCGATGGCACTAATGGCCCCGCCGGCAATCAATCCGGAGCTGTATGAAATCCCCGGCTGAAAAACTTCTTTTTCTTCGGAGTCCCCGCCGGGCTTCATCCCTGCGAAGTGTCCGATTAGCGCGCCGGCCACGATTGCGGCCGTGGCGGAGAACGGCAGATACATGCCTACCGCAAAGGGCAGCGAGCGAATCCCGCAGAGTTCTATCACCAGCGCCATGAACCCGCCAATCATCAGCAACCGCCAGCGCATGCGGTGGTTCAACAATCCATCCACCAGCAGCGCCATCACTTGCGCCTGCGGAGCCGGCAGTTGGGCCGTTCCAATCCGCTGCGTTTCTCGAAAGCGGACCATCCCGTCCTGGGGCGAGACCAGGTAGCGTCCCGGTGGAATCCCCGCCCCTATGTGCACCGAATAAAGATCGTAACTGACTCCCTCGTAGCTGACCCCGGTTTCAACTCGCTGGCTCGCCTCCGGGATTTTCACCGGGCTGACGCGATTCGGCTTTCCGGAAGCCCCGTTTAGCCACGTTAGCGTGAGCCCTATCAGAAGGACTGACGTACCTACTCCGATGAGCAGACCGGTTTGCTGCGCGCTTGGGGTCGCGCCCACAAGATACCCCGTCTTCAAATCCTGCGCCGTTGTCCCTGCGTTCGAAGCGGCAATGCACACCACGGCTCCGATGCTCACCGCAATGATTTCAAACGTCCCGCCCACCCAGCCTGCCGCCACAAACAAAAGGCAGGTGAGCATCAAGACTGCAATCGTGATTCCCGAGATAGGATTGGCGGAAGAACCCATCAATCCTGTGATCCGCGCCGAAACCACCACGAAAAAGAAACCGAATATTGCCACCAGCAGTACCGACACCAGGTTTGCAGAGCCGTGTGGATTGATCTTCCAGGCCAAAAGCACGTACAGCAGAGTAAGCATCCCCAGCGATCCAGAAATTACATACAGCATCGGCAAGTCGTGCTCGGTCCGGTTCTCGGCAAGAGGGACTGCAGCGCCCGGGCCTCGCATTTTCCGAAGGCCGCCGCGCACCGATTGGAATACCGTGGGAAGCGCTTCCAGGAGCAAGAGTGCCCCGCCCGCGACCACCGCACCCGCTCCTGCATAGCGCAGATAGTTGGACCAAATATCCCCCGGGCTCATTTGGTCGATTGGAATCGTCGAAGGATAGAGCGGTGAGACCACGTTTTCGCCAAAGAAATAAATCAGCGGGATCAAGACGATCGAAGACGTCACCGAGCCAGCGAAGATCAGGCGCGCCATGCGTAATCCGATTAGGCAGCCAATTCCCAGCAGTTCCGGCGAAAGATCGATGCTGAAGACTGCCCCGCGCAGGCTCTTCGCACTCCATTCCAGTGAGGACCGCCACAGCCGCAGCCCGCTCATCAGGAATTTGTAGGCCAGGCCGGTTGCCAGCCCAAGAAACACAAGTCGCGCAAATTTCCCGCCCCGCTCTCCTGAGATCAAAATTTGAGCGCATGCGGTGCCTTCCGGATAAAGAAGATTTCCGTGCTCCTTCACCACCAGATAATCGCGCAGCGGCACCATGAAAAATACACCCAGAATTCCGCCGACCAGCGCGAGCCAGAAAATTCTCCAGATCTCCAGCCGGTAGCCTAGAAACAGCAGCGCTGGAATGGTGTACACCACTCCCGCGGCGATCGATTCTCCCGCCGAGCCCACTGTCTGCACGATGTTGTTTTCCAGGATCACAGATCGTCCCAAATACTTCAGCAGCGTGATGGAAAGGACTGCGATGGGAATTGAGGCGCTGAAATTCAGCCCTACTTCGAGCGCGATATAGACGGTGACGAGGCCGAAAACGATTCCTAGAAAGGAACCGAGGAGGACAGCGCGCAGCGTGAATTCAGAAGGCCCGGGATTGCTCTTTTCTTTGTTCGGCATTTCATGATGTGAAGCATGCCGCAAATCGCGCGTTCAACCGGCCCAAGTATCTCCGAGATTCTTGTCCGTGGCAAGCAGCGGAAGAGTGTAGATCCTGCGCCGCACTGGCTGGGCTCGATACTTGTCCTCTATGAGCCTCTGCTGTTTCATCTGCCTCCTCCCACAGTCGGCGGCTCCGGAGTAGGAACCGGCTTGTTGATCCAGACCTCGCAAGGATGAGAGTCCTGTGCCTGACGCGCGTCGAAGTCGATGTCACCCCACTCTGAAAAATGCTGCGCGCGCTGCAAGGTTAGAATTGTTTCACACCATCGCGATCAGTGGAGCGCGATTATGACGCGAGCCTCTGTTTGGAACGTAAAAAGGAAATTTCGAGTAGAATACCTCGAGGATTGCATTGCTCCCGGCGTTGGTTCCCATGCGCAAGATGCTCGATTTCAGCGTCGCGTTTATAGCGCTCTCCGTGGCAGGATGTAGTGCACCGACCACCGGCACCAATCCACAAACTTCCAACTGCAGCTCCCTGTCGCTAGGCCAAGGGGCTAGTCTCGGCGGTTTTGTTCCCTTCCCTTCGGACAACCTTTGGAATCAGGACATTTCTTCTGCGCCGGTCGACCCAAGTTCCTCTGCAGTCATTAGCTTCATCGGGACAGGCGTCGGCATGCATGCGGACTTCGGAGCCGGACAATTCCAAGGCTCGACGATCGGCATTCCCTACCTCGTTGTCGGTGGCCAGCAGGCGCCCGTCACAATCAACTTCACGGCCTTTGGAAGCGAAAGCGATCCCGGGCCGATGCCGGTTCCTGTTACCGCGCCCATCGAGGGCTTCCCGAATCCCGGCACCGGTGATCGCCACGTTCTTGTTCTCGACAATGGGAATTGTTTTCTCTACGAGTTTTTTGGCTCTCACGTTTCTGGAGATTCCTGGGATGTGGACTCTGCGGCGGTCTGGGATCTTCTTTCGAACGAGCAGCGGCCTTACACTTGGACCAGCGCGGACGCTGCCGGTCTGCCGATTTTCCCGGGCCTCGTCCGCTACGATGAAGTGGCCACAGGCCCGGTCCGTCATGCGTTTCGCTTTACTCTGCCGAAAAGCCGTTCCGCATTTATTCCTCCCGCATCGCACTGGGCGGCGAATTCCAGTGACGGCTCGGCAGCCCCGATGGGCATGCGAATGCGTCTGAAAGCCGGCTTTGACGTCTCGGCCTATTCCGCAACGAACCAGGTCATCTTGAATGCTCTGAAGAAATACGGCATGATCATGGCCGACAACGGTTCCAGCATGTACCTCAGCGGCACCCCGGATGACCGTTGGGACAACAACGATCTCCACGCTCTCGGTCAGGTGACGACTTCCGACTTCGAAGTGATTCAGATGACGCCGCTGTACACGCAAAACAATCTCCCCAACGGAGCAGCGCCGCTAATCAATTCCTTCACAGCAAGTTCGACTTCTATTTCGGCCGGCACGCAGGTCACCTTGTCCTGGGCAGTAAGCGGCGCTTCTTATGTAATTGTTTCTCCGGATGTCGGCGCCGTCCGGGCCACCAGCGTTTCCGTGGCCCCCGCGCAATCCGCCACATACACCCTCTACGCCACCAACGCTTTCGGCCGCACCACTGCAACCGTCTCCATCACCGTCCACTAGGGAAGCGCAGGCCAGCGCTTGTCCGTTCACACGCGCAACAGGAACCTCTATGTGAAATCGTGCAGTTCCCATCCATACGAATTACGCGGAGCGTCCGACAATGAAATCCGATTCCAACAACACCACGCCTTAGTTCTAAATACGAGCGCTTTCAGCAAATCGGGGAATCTGCTTTTCGCCGAAAGCCAAACTGAATTGAATGAAACTGTTGGAGTCGCAAACAGTTCGCGCACAGCGGCGGTGTCGATGCCGTTTAGAGACTCGCAGGAGAAGAAAATCACTCTCTCGGTGGCGACGGCCGGAGGGAAACATTTGGGCCAACTCAAATCTCAAGAAATGAACTGAACGAGCAGTCTCCCCAGGAGGGCAAACGTGTGAAGGCAGTCTCGACAGGCAAATCCAATTTTACAGTGCAAAAGCGTGAGATACACTCCCCCATGCTGGTTGGAGTAACAACTCGCGGCCGATCAAGCCGAGGTGATGAAATGAATTCGTCATTTGTCCATCGTCAGTCGGTGTCGTCTTTTGGTTTTCTGGCACTTCTGATGAGCTCGTTCAACTTTGCTTTTCCCGCGAGGGAGACGACTTCGGACTCACCGGGTTTGCGCCTTACGGTTGATCCTTTAACGGGTGACTATGCCATCGGACAACTCGGATCGGCTTCGGACGTACTCACCGCAACGGTTGCCGCAAAGGTAGACGGAAGGTGGGTTCACGCACGCGATTATCCGAACCATGCAATTACTGAATCCGTTGTGAAAGATGATTTGGGAATTGCCCATGAATGGAAGGTAAGACACTCAGGATTGCCCGGAGCGCCCGAGCTTCTTTGTTTTCTGCATTCGTATACGGACAGGCAATTCGGCGATATCGAAGTCCACGTTCAAAACAGTTCAAGCCAGACGATCCACATCGAAGTCATACGTCCCGTCGAAGCGACACAAGGCAAGATCCTCGACCTGGGTGGCCCGGTCGCTTCAGACCGGGTTCTCTCGGACAGTTTCAGCGAAGACCGCCCTGCCATTAAGATCCACGACTTGGGAGACGAGCCAGAAATGCACCTCGCGGTTGGCAGCCAGCTTCTGTACAATCGGCAAAGTCGCTCTAGTTTCTTCGTCGGCGCTCTCACTTCCAATCGCTTTCTGACCGTGTCCCGTGTTCATGTTGGCCGCTCCTTGAGCGCTCCGCAAGTCCAGGCATTCGAGGTTGACTCCACCGGCACGACCGAACTGACCAAAGAGAATTCCCTGAAGCAGTCCCCACCCGAGGACCAAATTGAATTGAGTCTTCCTGTTGCATCGGGTGCAGGCTTGGACTCCGAGAAACTATTTTTCGGCGTGAGCGGCAACTACCACACGCAATTGGAAACCTACGCTTCGTTGATTCGCATGCTTCACCATGCGCGGATTTCGTCACCCCCTCCGATGGGGTGGTGGAGCTGGACCGCTTATTATTTCGGACTCAATGAAGGGACCGCATTATCCAACGCTCAATGGCTGGCTCAACATTTGAAGTCACTGGGATACCAGTTCTTTCATATCGACGAGGGATATCAGTACGCGCGAGGCGAGTACACCACGCCGGATTCCGCACTTTTCCCGAACGGCATGGCTGCCCTGGAGCGAAAGATTCGCGGCGAAGGTCTGATTCCCGGTATATGGACCGCGCCCTTCCAGGTTGCGGACCGCTCTTGGGTCTACGAGAATCATCGCGACTGGTTGGTGCATAACGCGAAAGGTGAGCCGATCCGCACTGGGCAAGTCGATGGCAAGGACCGGTTATTTGTGATTGATACAACGAATCCCGGTGCCCAGGAATATCTGCGCAAGACTTACGCAACGCTAGTAAACGACTGGGACATTGGATATATCAAACTGGATTTCATGGAAGATACCGCCGTCGAAGGTTTCTTTTACCGGCCCAATACAACCGCGCTCGAAGCTCAAAGAATTGGTTTGCAAATCATTCGGCAGGCCGTCGGTGAGCAGGTTATTCTCGACAAGGACGGCAGCCCGATGCTTAATGCTGTCGGTATCGTTGACACCGGGCGAATTTCTCTCGACACCGGCCACACTTTTGAGGCAACCAAGGATGCCGCCCCGGGAATTGCGGCGCGATACTATATGAACCGCAATTTCTTCGTTAGCGACCCCGACGCCTTTAGCGTTTCCACCCAGATTGTGACGGATCAGCCCTGGCATGGAGGCAAAGTCTCCCTCAGTCTTGACGAGGCCAAAGCTTCCATCGCACTTTCTGCAGTTGCAGCCGGAATGTACGAAATCGGTGACGACCTGCCGGCTCTCGGCGCAGATCCCGAACGTCTGGCCTTGGTTCAGAATCAAGATTTGATCGAGATGATCAAACTGGGTCGCGCCTCGACGCCCCTCGACCTCCTGAGTTATTCGCCCGAGGATAATCAGCCAAGCATTTTTTGGGTTGCGGAAGATGATCGTCAGGGCATGCTGACCATCTTCAATTGGACTGACAAACCTCATGCGCGCTCCATCGAGTTCTCCAGCCTGGGCTTACCTGGTTCGGATCAGTACAGGATCTCCGATGTGTTCGATGGCAAAGCGATAGCAATTCCGAATTCGGACTCCTTCGTTGTGAACATGCCTCCTCGTTCGGCTCGCGTGATCAAGATCGTAACCTTGGGTGTCCCCGCGCGGCCGCCGGCGATCAAAATTGAGCATCTGCCGACGGCGAAGACGGGCGTCGCCGCGACGTTTCGGGCCGAGCCGGCAAGTTCCAAGGACGCCGTGGTTTCCTATCGTTGGAGTTTCGGAGACGGTGTCACCCAGGAGGGCCCGGGGGTTTCTCATGCCTATACCAAGCCGGGCACGTATCAGGTGGTGGTAACCGCGATCGGTCTGGGAGGTCTCTCGACAGAAGACAGCTTCCGCCTGCCGGTATCCGGATCGGTATCGACAAGATTTGTTCCAGGGGAAAAACAACGTTATCGGCCAATCGAATAACATGGCCGGGTGCTCCTGCACTCGGGGGTGCTGCGAGCGCCATTCAGCACTCGTTTTGCTTGTGGTGTCGTGCTGACGGAACTTTCACGGACGGATCGACGACACTTCCGCTGTCACCGCCGCTGGGCTATGCCTGTGGTGTGTGATCGACAATTATTTCCGCCTTTGGATCCCAATAAATCTTCTTCCCCGTCCAATAGGCGTGTGCGGCCATCATGCAGGCCACGGAGTGCGAAAATCCGTTGTGCACGGTGGCGTTCGGCTGTTTGCGGCTGCGCAAGCAATCGATCCAGTTGATCATGTGCGAGGGATCCTCATCCCCTATCTCCATTGGCGGAAGCGTTTTGTCGCCGGGCAGCAGGATGTCTTTAACGGCGCGCTGGCTGTCAACACTGGCGTCTTGTTCGTGATTTCCTTTCTCCTCCACCATCTGCCAGCGCGGGCTGCCTTCGCCGCCGCGATTGCTCATGGTGGCCTTCTTTCCCATGATTCGCGTAAATCCAGGCGCGTCATTGCCGAAACTTGTAGAGTAGCTAACTAGGAAACCCTTCGGATAGGTGAATAACGCCTGGAAGGTGTCGGGATTCTCCCGGCCGTCAGGCCAGGCAAAGATACCACCGTTCGCCACGACCGACTCCGGAAAGTTCTCGTCCGTGAAGTAGTGGCAGAGGTCGATGCCATGACTCATCCACTGGTCGGAGATGCCGCTGGAGAACTCCTTGTACAGACGAAATTCGAAGTAAAGCTGTGGATCGAACGGTCGGTACGGCTTGTTCATCAACCAGGCACGCCAGTCCGTATCCGGTTCGCGAATCATCTTTACTTCGCGGCGCCCGCGCCAGCGAGGCCCGTGGTAGTTCCACTCGATCTCATATTTGGTGACTTCGCCGAGAACACCGGAATGGATCAAGTCGCGCACCGCAATCTGATACGGTTCGCTACGATGCTGAGTGCCAATCTGAACGATGAGATTCCGGGCAAGGACCTCATCGCGCGCGGCTTTCACCTCTTCGAGTACGTTGCCCATGGGCTTCTCGCAATAGGAGTCTTTGCCGGACTCGGCCGTCATCTTCAGAAGGGGTGAATGCGAGTGCTCGGGCGTGGAAATCATCACCGCGTCCACATCCTTCAGAGCCAGCAACTCCTGCGGATGCCGCAGCGCCCTGGGCGCCTTTCCGTAATACTTTTGGTTGGCGGCAACCGCTCGTTCCAGATTGTGAGTCCATAAGTCACAGACCGCCGTCACTTCCGCGTTTTTTGTAGCTTTGAGCGACGCCACTATGCCATCTAGCTCGCCACCGCGATTGCCAATACCGATGTGCCCCAGCGAGATCCGGTCGTTCGCCCCGGCGATGCGGGTGTAGGAAAGTGCCGTGCTGCTCAACGCAGCGCTTCCCGCCGCCACAACTGCGCTCCTCTGCACAAATTCTCTCCTGTTGAGTTTGCTGTCTGAGCTGTGCATCGGTTTCTCCTTGAGATTGAAGGGATCGAGGGCCCTACCCAACTCGAGTACTACCTTAGTAGGCCCCGGATACAGGTTGTCCCGATATCACCCAGGGATCGCATCTTCCTCAAATCCTTCATCCTACCGCCGTTTTCCATGGCCATTCTGAGGTAGGCAAACAATTCCGAGCGAAAAGAGTGCAATCAATCCTACATTACATCGCCGCCTTGTTGTGCGGGGCAATGGGCCACTTGTGCCGGGCGGCCCGCAGACCCTGATCTCAAATCGTTCGTCACGGCCATGGGCTGTGATATAAAACTCTGGCAATGAACCAGGTGTAAAAAAAACCGACTTGTTGACCTCCACGGAGGGAGTCACGGCGTGATCGCGAGAGTGTTTGAAGATAGGCAATCACTTGGCGTAGCGGCCGCTGAACAGGCGTCCGTTGCTATCCGGCGCGCTATTCTCGATCGCGGGCGCGCCCGAATCATCGCCGCAACAGGAGCCTCCCAGTTGGATTTTCTCGATGCGCTGACCACGGCGAAAAACATTGACTGGCCGCTGGTCGAGATGTTTCACCTCGATGAGTACGTCGGACTGCCCATCACACATCCCGCCAGCTTTCGCAAATACCTTCTCGAGCGCTTGATTCAAAAGGTGGGGATTGTGAAGTATCACTTGCTCGACGGCAGCGGTGATCCCATCGAAGTTGCCCGCCGCGTTGGCGAGGCCCTGCAGTCGGCGCAAGTTGATGTCGCTTTTGTCGGTATCGGCGAGAATGGTCATCTGGCGTTCAACGACCCTCCGGCGGATTTCCAAACAGAGGAATCTTATCTTATCGTCACTCTAGATGAAGCCTGCCTGCGCCAGCAGGTTGGCGAGGGATGGTTCGCGGATATTTCGGAGGTTCCTCAACGAGCCATCTCCATGTCCGTGAGGCAGATTCTGAAGGCAAAGGAAATAATCTGCGTTGTGCCTGACGCGCGAAAAGCGCCGGCGGTCAAGTTATGCTTCGAAGGAGAAGTCAGCCCGATGGCGCCGGCTTCGATCTTGCGGACCCATCCGTCGGCCACGATTTATCTCGACACGGAATCCGCCAGTTTGCTCAGCCCCGCGACACTCAGTGCGTTCGCAGCTACTAAATGATCCGTGATCGTATGACCTCCATCAGCACGCTATTCACACCAACTTCCGTGGGATTTCTGTGGCAGTAGCCGAGCAAAAAGATCCGGGGCGACCGCGCTTCATTCGCTCGTTGCGCTGGTGGATTGGCGGGATTCTGTTTGCCTCCACGGTGATCAACTACATTGATCGCCAGACGCTTTCCATTCTTGCTCCCTACCTGAAACAGGAGTACCACTGGACAAACGTTGACTACGCAAACATCGCAATCGCCTTTCGCATTGCCTATTCCATCGGACAAAGTGTTTGCGGGCGTCTCATGGATCGAGTTGGCACGCGGCGGGGACTGACAATCAGCGTTACGTGGTATTCGATAGTCTCCGTCCTAACCTCGCTGGCGAGCAGTACCTTTAGCTTTGGGGTATTTCGCTTCCTGCTTGGCGCAGGAGAATCTGCCAACTGGCCTGGTGCGAGCAAGGCCGTTTCCGAGTGGTTTCCGAAACGTGAGCGTGGCCTAGCGGCCGCGTTCTATGACAGTGGATCATCCGTCGGCGGTGCGGTAGCTCCCTTTTTGATCCTGCCAGTGTACTTACGTTGGGGGTGGCGTGTGGCGTTTGTCATCCCGGGACTGCTCGGATTTCTGTGGCTCATGGCCTGGCGCCGGCTGTATTACCTGCCTCAAGAGCACCCGCGGATTGGCGATGCCGAGCGCCAAATGATCCTTGCTGAGACTCAGGAAGCCGCGACGGAAGGGAAAACCCGGCTGCGCGACCTTTTGAAGCTACCGCAAACCTGGGGAACGATTATCTCCAAGGCCCTCACCGATCCCGTGTGGTTCTTTGTTACCGACTGGTTTCCCATCTACCTGGTCGCCAAGGGAATCTCCCTCAAGAGCGGCCTGCTGGCCGTGTGGGTTCCCTTTCTCGCCGCGGACTTGGGCAATTTCTTTGGCGGGGGCGTTTCTGGCTATTTGATTCGGCGCGGCTGGCCGCTGGGAACGGCGCGAAAGGCACTGGTTGTCTTCGGCGGCTTCGGCGTGTTGCTTCTCATCCCAACAATTTTCACTGTGAATCTGTTCCTGATCACACTGCTCTTCGGGCTAGCCACCTTTTCCTACGCGTCCTTTTCGACGATTGCCAACGTGCTGCCTACCGATCTCTATAAGAGCGATTCCGTTGCTTCGGTGAGCGGCCTGAGCGGAACCGGGGCGGGAATTGGAACCATCATCGCATTCGAATTGATCGGGCACCTTTCCGATGCGCGGCAGGCGTCAGGCACTCACTCATTCGATCCGATTGTGATCGTCGCCGGACTGATTCCATTTGTCGGTATGATCCTGGTCCTATTGCTCGTGCGCAACACGCGTGCCACCGATGAGGGCCTGGTACGGCGAATATGAACTGCCCGGTGTGCACAGCGAAGCGTTTCCCGAAGAGGATGAGCAGAGTGAGGGCGGTCAGACGCGGGAGAACGGTCCGGAAGAGACCGCCGTTCCCGAAAGCCCCCGCGGAGCGAAACCGGCTAGCGTTGGTTGCTAACCCTTCTCGTAGTGCCGCAAGAAGGTTTCACGGTGCTGGCGGTCGCGAAACGCTTCGGTGCCGCCGGCGCGGCTCGTGGAGAGACCGGCGCACACATTGCCGTATGCAAGGCAGTCCTGAAGATCGGCTCCGCGGATGAACTTATACAGGAATCCAGCGTTAAAACTGTCGCCTGCCCCGACGGCATCGACGGGCTGAAGGGAGAGCGGAGCAGCATGGAATCGGTCTTTGCCGCGTTTCGCGACTGCGCCCTGCGCACCGCACTTGATGACAACGATAGGAACGATCCTGGACAGAACATCGAGCGCGCTATCGAGGTCGCCTGTGCCTGCGAGTTTAAAAGCTTCCCGCTCGTTGGGCAAAAAGACATCGACGCTTTTGAGCACGGTCTTAACGTCGTCCGCCCAAACGTTTTCCGGATCGTCGTTGGTGTCGAGCGAGGTGGTAAGGCCCGCCTGTTTCATTTGGAAAAAGAGCCCGGGCAACGCCGGGCGCAGTCCGCGCAGAAGAAAAAACGATGAGAGATGAAAGTGCGCCGCGGCGCGGAGATATTCCGGGTCGAGGTGCGTATATTGCAAGTCGAATGTGGTGCCCGGATAAGTCAAAATGTGGCGCCTCTCGCCAAGTGGAAGGATCACTGTCACGCCAGTGCTCTTATTTGAAAGGCATTTCACGCCCGAAACGTCAACACCGCTTTCCGACAAACGCTCCACACAAAACTTGCCGAGTGGATCGTCTCCGATGCAAGAACTGAAACCAACGCGGCTGCCCAAGAGCGAAATATTGTGGGCAAAGATTGCGGAAGAGCTGCCGAGGGTCATCGAAAAATCGCTGGCCAGATGCTCTCTCTCCGGCTCGAGTACCGGAGGAAGACCATAAAGTATCAAATCGCAGTTAAGCTCCCCGAGAACGCTTATGTCAAAACGCTTCACCAGGGTAGTCTCCTTTTTCCTACAACAGGTCGATGTGAACGGCTTGCTCAAGGCGCGAAACATCCGCTGCCAGAATGCGGCCGGGCAGCGCCGCGAGGCAATTCGACGCTCCGCATGCAACCGCGCGCGCCACGCTTTTTTCAAACGAAAGGTCAGTTGCGAATGCCAAAGCTAATCCCGCGAGAGCAGCATCACCGCAGCCGACGGTAGACTTGGCGCGCAGAGGAATAGTCCATGCGTGAATCGCCAGCTGGTCGTCTTTTCGAACGCCAACAATGCCGTGGGCGCCGAGGCTGACGGCGGCGGACTTCGCGCCCAAGTCCAGTAACTTTCGGGCGGCGTGCGCCGCAGAGATGGGATCACGTATGGCCACTTCCGTGACAAACTCCGCTTCTTCCCGATTGATTTTAACCAGGTCCGGTCCGGCACCCAATGCTTTGGACAGTGGCACGCCACTGGAATCGATAAAGGTAAGACAGTTCGCAGATTGGGCTGAGCTGACGAGCGCGGCACAAGCTTCGGTGGGAACTCCGGGAGGCTGGCTGCCAGAGATCACCGCGACCCCCTTGTTGGCGGCAAGTTGAAACGCGCGCGCACATACTTGCTGAAATTCGGACCATTCGGCCTGAGAAATGGTTCCTCCGGGCTCAAGGATCTCGGTAACTTCTCCCTGAGTGTCCAAGATTTCCAGGTTGACGCGCGAAGACTGGCCGGTGGGTACCGCCATCGCTTCTATCTCCAAAAGGCGAAGCCCCGCGAGCAACTCACCGCCCGTGGCGCCTCCGGCGAAACCAATCCACGTTGGCGTAGCGCCCAAACCTTTAAGAGCCATGGCGACGTGCGCGGCCTTGCCACCGGGCGTCCGATGAACTTCTGCGACGCGATTGACGCGCCCGGGAAGAAATCCGTTCAGAATAAGCCGCGTGTCGATCGCGGGATTCAGGCTCACGCAAAAGAATGTGGTTGCGAGGTGAGAAAGGTGTGGAACTGGCTTATTCATCTGCGGGATAGTTTTCCGACCACGGCGTGGCAGCCTTGAGGCTTTCGTTGATGCTTCGCATGTTTTGCACACCCTGGGTTTCCAGCCACTCCTGAAGCGCATTCGCGCCGCCACGGGCATATACACCCACGCCATCCTTCCAGGTTGCTCGTCCGCAGAGGGCACCGCAAAAATGGACACCGGCTTCGGAGGCCAGCTCGAGCGCCTCATTGAACGCGCGATTGCTCACGCCTGCGGAGAGATATAGGAACGGTTTGGTAGCTGCCGCAGCCGTACTTCGAAAAAGCTGCAGGGCTTCTGCGCGAGTGTGCACGAATGTTCCGGAAGCGACCGAGGAGCCCTCGACGTAGGTCATAGTTACGGGCACGCCGACTTTCAACACGTCAACAGAATAGCGCGGTTGCGAGAATTCCTGCATCGCGGTCGAGAGAATGGTGGGCTTCGAGCGCGCAAACTGCGGACTCATTGCATCCATGCCATCTTGGTAAGGAACAATTTCCAAGAAGAAAGGGACATCACACCCAGCGCATTCCGAGCCGACGCGCTCGACCCAAACGCGTTTTTGCTCTAGTGTTTCGGGCGGATCGGAGAGGGCATAGTACAGCAAAACCTTAATGGCGTGGGCACCGGCGTCGACTAACCTGCGCGCGGACCAATGCGCAAGAAGCAAAGGAAGGCGACCCGGAAGTTTAGAATCGTAGCCACTTACTTCGTAGGCCATCAGCAGACCCGCGGACGAAGCGCGTTGGGCGGCAGCGGGCAGGCCATATTCTGGCTCGAGCAGCACAGCGGTAGCATACGGGGAAAGAGCGCGCACGACGATGGACTTGAACTCCTCAAGCTGCTCGCGCCGCACGGAGGTTTTTTCTATCTTCAATTCAGCGGAAAGCAGACTGCGCAATGCATCACGCTGGTCGATGGCAAGGGCGCCAATGATACCGCGAGGATCGGAAAGCGCTTCGAGCCTCTTGCGCTTGCCTGGCGAAAGCCTCACTCCAAATCCTCCGTTCTCGACAACGTTTTCGGCCGGACTCAAGGCGCCAATCCCAAAAGGCGCAATGCATTCGCGCGGTAAACCTTTCTCAAAACTTCGTCGGGCAGATACAGGCCGTAAATATTCCAGCGGCCTTGCCGCGATGCATGCGATGGATACTCGAAGTACTCATCATCCGTTTCCAGAAAACGAAAATGCGAGCGGTACATATTCACATCAGGCACCAGGTCGGTGCCAAAGAGAATTCGGTCCGCATAGTCGATGAAGAACCGGCGGGCGCGATAGGGCTGGCGGCCCAGTTCGGCAGTGCGCGCGCCAATATCGACGGAAACATTGGGATAGCGGTCCAGCATGTCGCATACATACGCAAGATTCTCGGAAGATTCGGCCACGTGAGCAGCCACGAAGGATGTCTTGGGATGGCGGGCGAAGACCCGATCGCGCTGTCGAAGCAGTTCGCGTTTTGAGTAATGGGAACCATGGAAGGACCAATCCGGGTGAGCGGCGAGTTCTTCGTAGCGCTCGTTAAAGCGGTCGATTGGAAGAAAGAAGGCGTCGGGATCGGCGGTATGAAACATCACCGGGACACTGAGCTCACGCGCTTTCTCGAACAGAGGAGCGAGCCGCTCATCGTCGATACGGAGGAGATCACCGCTTGAGTCTTTCAATTGAAGGCCGAGATCCTTCCACAATTTAATGCCGCAGGCTCCTCGTTCGACGAGGCGCTCCAAACGCTCGGCGGAGCGGAAGAAGAAGTCGGGCTCGTGCAGATCGCGCCAATCCATCCAAGCGATGGTGCTAAAGCGCCCCTTGGCAGCATCACGAAATTTCTCGATCAAGCCGAGTGCCGATTCGCCTACTTGCATGGTGATGTTAACGACGCGCTCGATTCCGCAAGAATCCATAATGGCGAGGATCTCGGTAGGATTCTGAGCATCAAGGTGATTGTGATAGTCGATTGCGGGCACTAAGGAAACTTTGGGTTCCTGAACGGGAGAAACGAGCATGGACTTCGGTTCAAAGGAGCCGAGCGGCAAGTCGACTTCGGCCTTGGCGGTGACCATGGCGACAAACTTGTCGTTCGATGCGGAATTGTCACCCACGTTCGGATTCTCCCTTGGCCAGGCGCCGGAACATTTCCTTGAGGTCGCCGATTCCGCGGACGATCACCACCACGGTAATCAGAACAAAAGTCAGGCCCGCGAGAATGAGGTTCGCGACCCAGAAGTATAGCCAAAGGCTCATGGGAAACCTCCGGCTGAGTTGGCGGCAAGTTGCCTAGGCTTCAGGAACGAACCCAGGAGCAGACCGGCAGCCGCCAGGCCGAAGGCCGCAAAGCCGGTGACGTTTTCGCTCCAGTGAAAAAAGAAGAATGGAAAGATGGCGCCGGTGGCTCCCAAAATCATCGCCAGGTAACCCCCGGTAGTGCTGGCCTTTTTCCAATAAAGGCCTCCAAGAACGCACGCGAAAGCGCCCGCAAGAAAAATCGTTCCGGTTATATTCAGATACAGATACACGGCCCCCGGAGGAGTGTAATAGAGCCCCCAGAACATCAGGAAAAGACTCACAAAAAGATTAGCCAGGCGATTAACGAAGATTTGACGTCGGGAGCTGAGTGGCGGTTTGCGCATGATCTGGCGCAAGGGAAGAACAATGTCTTGAGAGATGACCGCGCTCCAACCGAGCAGATAAGAACTGTTAACGGACATGGTTGCAGCGAGCATGCCGGCGACCACAATGCCTTTAATACCCGGACCAAGGATCTGCGCGAGCATGGCGGGCATAGCATCGATGGGAGCAAGAGTGTGGCCGTTAACGACCGGCACAGGTGAGCCAGCCAGCAGTGGCCCGGTCCCGAAAAGCGTAAGCGCAGCGATCCCCCAGATCATGGGGAGCATTCCGCGGCCGAGAAAAATGAATCCCGTCCAGGTCATTACCTTCTTTGAGGTTTCCGGGCTTCGAGTGGAGAACATACGCATGGCGGTAGTTTGCCAACAGGTGTGCACGGAGAACCACAGCAGGATTTGCCAAAACAGAAAGCTCCAGCCGAATTTCGGATTTTCCAAAGGATTAAAGCCAGCAGAACCCAGGGTGTGAGCGACTTTGTCAACCATGTTCGCCCAGCCAGCATGGTAGACCGCGAAAATGGAAACCAGGATAGTGGCGATCGAGAGTAGTGCATATTGAACAAAATCGGTGACCACCACTGCCACCATGCCACCGACGACAGTGTAGGTCAATTCAAGCAGTAGGATGGCGGTCATCACCGCGACGAGATACTTGATATCAATGCCGCTGACGATGGTAAGAAATTCCCCTTCGATTTTGAGGAAGACTCCCATATTCAAGATCCCGCCGACCGCCACAAGAACGCCGGTTAACAGCCGGAGCCCGCGGCTGTATTTCTTTTCAAAAAACTCCGGGACGGTCATGAGCTTCATTTCGCGGAAACGGGCAATCACAATCCCGGTACGGCCGACCACAATCATGACGACGCCGGAGATCAGCGCCGGGAGAAAGGCGGCGAAGCCGTATCGATAGCCGAACTCGGCGTTATACATGAAAGTGATGGTACCGATCTCGGTGGCGGCAAGGGTGGCAATGCCAAGATAGGTTCCCAGTTCACGGCCTGCGACGAGATAGTCGGCAACACCGCCTACGTATTTCCTGGCAAGCACGCCGACGGTGACGGAGAGTAGAAGGTATATACCGACAATCGCCCAGTCGAGCGGCGTGAAATTCATGGCAACTCTCCTGGAAAACGAAGGGCTCGTGCCCGGATGGCGAACGAGCTTTCATAGAAACAGAGCGACCCTGCCATCGCCCTTTTCTCTCATCTTGAGTTGTTTGCCGTCCAACGGGTTAAAACGTAATCCTCAGCCGCAGCCTTACGGTACGGCGGTTATCGATGCCCTCCTGCGTAAAGCTGCTGTTCAGCACTCCGAACAGAGGGTTGAGGTTGACATCGCCCGGGATTGCCGGGTTAATCGGCAGTAATTTTCCAGTTTTCTGGTCCACCTCGACGTTGAAGTCCCCGATGAGGGCGAATGTGCCGCCCCCGCCGCCGGCATTTGAATCGGGTGATAACAGCGGGTGATTGAAAACGTTGTCTATATCGGCGCCAAACTGCACGTTCACGCGCTCGGAAAAGCGGAAATCCTTATGGACTCCTAAGTTTACTCCCCAGGTCCCAGGACCCCACAGCATATTGCGCTTGGCCACGCCGGCTTGCGTGAAAACGTCGGCGCCTACTGAAGGCAACCCGAACGCCGCTGGATTCCAGATTTGATCACCGGTTTTTTGATTGAAATTGTTACTAAGCACAACGGGTCGGAAGGATGGCTCGGCATTAAAATCGCCGACGGCATCTAGAGAGGAAATTCCGATGTTTCCGGGTTCAATGGGATTGCAATCATCACAAATCCAGAAAGGAGTAAAGCCCGTTCCGGATTTAGCGAACATATTGAACGTCGTTTGCCACCCGCCTACAACAGCATCGGCCCAGCGAGACATAGAAGATCCATATTGTCGGTGTCGGCCGACGGGCAAATCGTAGATGCCGTAGGCGACCACGCGATGCCGGGAAACATAGCCGTCCACTCCATAGTCGCTCTCCGGTTGGAATTGATTATAGGTAACCCCGCCCAGGCTGGAGTTGCCGGTGTCCAATGCTGTCGATTTCTGGTCCAAATACGTATAGGAAACGTTGAACAACAAGCCGTGGAAAAAACGATGCTCGAGTTGGGTCTGGAATGCATTGGTCTGTGCATGGCCGTAATTTCCGTAACTTAGGACGAAGTCTCCGAGCGCCGGGAAGCGATAGCGCTGCGCGTCCGCATTCGAAATGCCGCAATCTCCGTTATTGACTGGGTCACATATGCCTGTGGGATTGCCGTTGTCATCCACAGCGTTTGTACCAAAAGGCACGTCACTCGGCTGGAGTTCGTCCAAATCTTTGCCGGCTATCAGCCCGTGCATCGTCGAGCCCAAATAGGAGAAGCGCACAGTGTTTCCCCAGCCGATCTCGCGTTCAAAGGTGACGTTGTACTGATGGATACGAGGCTGGCGTATACCGAAGGGGACCAGATTAACGGCGGGCGTACCGTTCGCGCCAGAAGCAATGGTGCCGCCCGTAAGAGGGCTAATGCCTGTATTGCCGGGACCGGGCCAGCCATCCAGCAATGGCGGAATAGGATTGCCGATTTTGTCCTTGGGAACTCTCTTCGTAATTCCTTGATTGAACGGGTTAGTAGCGATCGGATCGCGAATGCCTTGAGCGGCTGAAGTGGGATAGTAGATTCCATACCCGCCCCGGATGACCGACTTACTGCCAAGACGGTACGCGACACCGACGCGTGGTGAAATGTCGGTTTTATCCATACGTACTGTCCCTCTCCCGACGCCCAAACCGGAATCCTGGGCCAGCACATAGCCGAAACTGATGATGCGAGTGTCCAGATACTTGAGCGTCTTGGTTGAGGGAATGACAAATCGCCCTAACTGGCCGGTGGTGGGATTCACGTAGTTCGGGTCGAAGTTGGCGATCAGGTCGTTCTTGTCAACGAACGGAGTGATGAGTTCATATCGCAGACCGAGATTGACGGTCAACTTCGGAGTGAGTTTCCAGGTATCCTGGAAGAAGTACCCATGCTCCCAATTGTGCACATCCATGGCCGGGCGGGGCTGCAAAACGTAACTCACGGTAGTTGGAGGAAGTCCGAGAAGAAAATGAGTGAAGGGATTTGTTCCCGTTCCGGCGTATGTCATCGAGCCGCGTGGGTTTCCACGATTTAGCGCGAAACCATCTACGGCCGCATTCCGCACCAAGTCTCCACCCATCCGAAAGTCGTGTTTGCCCACAATCCAGGTCAAGGTATCACCGAAGGTAATCAGATTCTGGTCCAAAGGGCGAAAGGTGTTGCGCCCACCGTTTGTGAAGGTCGCGAAAGTACCGCTAAAGTTGACCGCCGGGTGGCCAAAGGTAGAAAGCGCGAAGGGACCTACCACCGCACCGTAGGCATCAATATCACTCTGGTCGAAGCCAATGCTGGAGAGAAATCCGTTTAGCGTCGTATTGCTGTGCCGCAACAGCTTTTGCCGGTTAAAACCGCCCCGCGCCTCGTTAACCACGGTATCCTTGAAGGTATGCGTATAGGATAAAGAAACTGTGTTGTTCCTGCGATCATCTTTTGTCAATCCCAGGCCCGTATAGGGCGACACCACGGCATTGGTGGCGTCTGTTTGTGCCGACGCGTTGTACACCCCGTAGAGATGATTCCGCTCGGAAAAGTCATGGTCCAGCCGCAAAGTGCCAATATCCTGGATAGAATTGCCCGGCAAGATGGTCTGAAAGCCTCCAGGAATTCTTCCATTGGCCGGATTGATCGGAGTGCTGAGGCCGATCTTGGGGAAATAGGTATTGATGAGCGCCTGGACGGTGGGATTCAGGAGTCTCGAGGGAATTCTGACAAACCGGAGTGATCCTGGAGGGTCCTTTGGATTGGTGTCTGGAATCGTGTCGGTCGCAATTTCCTGCGGTGTGAGAGTTACAAGAGGTACACCTTTCGAATCGGTCGGTACGAGTGGCTTCGCAGAATCATTCAGCGCCGAAAAGTCGCCGGTGTCGAGCGAGGGATGTGGAATCGTCGTTGATGAAATTTTGGTGGGAGAAACGCCGTAGTCTCGTTCATACGCGGCAAAAAACCAGGTTTTCTTAATCAGTGGTATGGGGCCACCTACCGAGCCCCCAATGTCATTGAAGTTAAAATACGGGTTCGGATAGCTGGATTGAAAGGTGGTTGGCGAAAAATTGGCCTTCCCGTTCAGATCATCCAGTGTCCACGCGGCTAGCGCGGAGTTCTTATTATTGTAGAACGCCGACCCGTGATAACCCGAGCCTCCCCGCTTTGTGCTGACGCGAACATTGGCGATGCCCGCATATTCTGCGCTGAAGTCCGAGGTTAGCAGATTAATCTCACCGACCGCTTCGAGCGAAGGCTGGCTGGAGGTGGGCTCGCCGAAAATCCCGCCGTTCGAGCGTTGCCCATCGAGGGAAAAGCTGGCCCCATAGCTCTGAGCCCCGATAAATTTGAAAGACCCGTCGGCGGCGCCCTGCGTCACATTCGGATTCAAATAGAGGAAGGTGTACACATTGCGGCTGTCGCGCGGAAGGTCAACAACCTCAATATCAGTCAGCGTCTGGCTGATCGTCTGGTCTTCCGTGTTGATGGCCGGCGCCTCCATGCGAACCACCACGGTCTCCTGCGCCGCGGAAACCTTGAGCACGGCATCGACGCTCACAATATCGCTGCCGTTCAAGACAATGTCCGTGATTTCTTCCTTGCTCATTCCAACTACGGTGACGGCCACTCTGTACGTGCCGGGCTTCAGCCCGAACATTTCGTAGTTGCCCTGAGAATTCGTTCTTGTTTCACGCGCGGCGTTGGTAAGGGCATCGATGACGCTTACCGTTGCATTGGGAATGACAGCTCCACTGGCGTCGGTAACCGTTCCGCGAATGGTGCCAAGGTCTGTGCCCTGGCCGAACGCAAGTCCGGCAGCACAGAATAGAGCCGCCAAACAAATAACACAGCTAGACGCAATTTTCACCTTCAAGGAAACCTCCCCCCAAATGATTCTGGATCGACGATTACCACAATAGGAAAGCAAACGCAATAACAATAAAGCAAGAACGATACTAAGAGAAAGAAAAGGAAAGTATTTGACGGAGCTATACTTTCGTATTTGACCGAACCGAAAGACACGCCCATACTTGGCTTACGGACACGGTGAATGACCCCCAAAGCTCGTCTGCTAACAGAACGGCGGCGCCGGAGTGTGCTGGATATCGTCGACCGCGATGGGCAGGTAACTGTCGCGGACATGGTTCGGCGGTTCTCTATTTCTGCCGTCACGGTCCGCAATGACCTCGACGCACTCGCTTCTATCGGCGCAGTAGTGCGATCGCACGGCGGAGCCGTTCGACGCCTGGAGGCCACTCAGGACTATCCTCTCCATACCAAAGAAACTCTACACAGGGATGAAAAAATCAGAATCGGAAGGGCCGCCGCAGAATTGGTACAGAGGGGTGAAACCATCATTCTCGATTCAGGAACGACCACGGCAGAGGTCGCCCGGCATCTGAAAAGGATGAGAATTCAATCGCTTACAGTCATTACAAATGCCTTGAACATAGCGGTCGAGCTAGCGGATACACCTGGTATCACCCTGATTATGATCGGTGGTCTGCTGCGTCCGGTTTCCTGCTCCTTCGTCGGACCGCAGGCGGAGGCCATGATGAACGAGTTCCACGCGGACCGTCTTTTCCTCGCGGTCGACGGTTTCGATCTCGAAAACGGGCCTTCGACACCGGATGTGCTTGAAGCGCAACTGAATAATGTGATGATCCGCTCCGCGAAAGAGGTCAATGTCGTCACGGATTCCAGCAAATTGGGTCGGCGAAGTGTTTCAAAGATTGGCCCCTTTCACAAAATCCGGCGCTTGATCACCGACAACCATGCCACTCGGGAATTTACCGAAGGGCTTCGCAACAAGGGTATCCACGTCATCGAGGTGTAGCACCCTCCAGCGCCAAGCGACTGAAATGATGAGACATCCGGTTTTCGGGTAAAAGTAGGGATTCGCGGAGTGAAGCTTTGCCCTCGAGGTCGCGCCCCAGGGCCAACTGCAATACTCCCAAAGAATAATTCCACCAGCTCTGTTGGGCGCTGGTCCGTCGATTGGATTCCGCTTGCGACAGGGCTCGAGAAAGCCGTTCCCGCCATAGAACAGGGTCATAGGCGCTGAGCTTCTTTGCAGACGCCCATGCCCATACGGCGTCCGTAGCGCCGGACGCTTGTGCCGACAACCGGTAGTTTCGATCCGCCTCCTCTATTTGTCCGCAAGCAGAAGACAATTCACCGAGCAGGTAGTTGGTTCTAGCCGAATTCAGGATTGGTTGTAAACCGTCTTGCGTGAAGGAAAGGCCCGGAGCTGGGGAACCGAGTGTTCTGGCTGCGACCAGAGCCTCTTCGCAGTGGCCGGCTCGCGCCAGCCCAACCGCTTGTTGCAACTTCACCTCAACCCACACGTCGCGAACGTTTATTTCGCCTTCTTCACTGCCGAAGAAGCGACTCCGGAACAAATCTAGTGCGCCCCTATAATTCCCTCCTTCGGCGCGATTCAGTGCCAGTTCATAAACCAGGCTAGTGGGCATACTGTCCAGTTCGGGATAACGCTCGAGCGCTTTCACGCGCTGAGCTGCGGGCTTCCCCAGAAGCGTCATCGCGGCGACAGTGCCGGAATAGTTCACCACGTTCGAAGGATCATTTCTGATCCCATCCTCGAATGCATTCAGGGCATTCGCGAAGTCTCGCTTCCTGTGCAGCAACGCCAATCCGAGACTGGCTTCTAACACAGGCATATGGGGATTAAGCTTCCGCGCTTGTTGCCATTCGCTGAGAGCCTCGTCCGTTTTTTCGCGGGCAAAATACCAGGTCCCCAACAGGTAATGTGCAGACGCGTCTTTCGCGTTCGCGCGAATGGCGGCTTTCAGCGCCCGCTGATCTTCGACTGTGTTCGGGAATATATATGCGGTCGAGAGTTGGGAGGCTTCGAAATAGTCCTTCGCGCCCGACTCCCCGAGCTGCTCGCGGCAATACCCGCGAAAGTAGACAACGAGGGGGTGCTTCTGGGGAAGGGCCTCGCCTGGTTCGCTCTGATCCGGCTTAGGTTGCGGATACTCGCGGGAGAGAACTTCCACCGCGCGACGGTAAAGTCCCAAGCGAGCGTATTCCCATGCAATATGCAGGACACGATAGGGATCGCCCGCCAGATGCGCGAGGTTCGGCCTTCCGAGTTCTTCGTGTAGAAAACTGCTCAAAGGAAAGCGCGCGAGCCATTCGCCTGCTAGCTTTTCCCCTTCTTCTGTCCTTCCGAGCGCCCGCAACACAGCTTCCAGTTCTTCAGCGGTGCGCAGGTCGTCCGGAGCAGACCGGAGGCTCTTCCTAAGATAGTCTTCAGCCTGCTGCAAGGCACCCTGGCGTGCCTCGAATTCGGCAAGTCGCAGTGCCGCAGGCGCACGAAAGGAAGGCGATCGCATCGCTTCCTGGTAAGCGTCTACAGCATCTTTCTCACGCTCGACGCCCTCGTAGGCGATTCCCAGATAATACGAGATTTCGGAATCGGTGGTATTTCGGGCATGCGCGGCCACCAGAAGAGATACCGCATCTTCGAAGCGCTTCAGACTGGCGTCGAGTCGCCCCGCCGCTTTCAACAATCCACAATCTGCGGGGAACTTCAACAGAGCCTTCTGATAGGTTTCGATGGCGGCTAAAAGGTTGCCATTTAATTCTAGAGACATGCCCTGCTGGAGCCAATCGTCCTCGGTTCGCCGGGTCTCCTCCGGCACAAGGTAGGAAACTTGCGGGCCGAGTTTGATTTCCGATTCCGGCACCCAGTCGTACTCTCCTTCCGTCTGCTTCAAAAGCAGCGTACCCTCCCTGTCCTTGAGTTCAACCCTATACCTCGTGCCGGCCATTGGAAGCCGAATCTCCTTCTTCCACACTCGCTCCGGTGCAAAATCTCCTTTCTCGGTGAACAAGGAAGTGTTTCCCTCTAAAATCTGGATGGAAGAGGCCGGCAGCTTGCGGTTGACGTTGAGGGAGACCACCAACGTGTCCGCCTTTCTCTCCAAATGCGCCACTGCGGCAAGATTCGCGCGGGAGATCCCATCCGTATTCCGGGCAGGGATCCAGTATTCCGTAAAAGCGATATCTTGCCGCGGTTCAAGGAAGGCATATGTTTCTTGATTTCGGAAGAGGCCCGCTTGCAACTCGACGTAGGCGCTATTGTCGTCGGAAAGCGCCTTGCGCCAGGCAAGACCATCTGCGTCAACACCCCAGGACCAAATTTTCTTGGCAGGTAGCTCGGCATAGTCGGCAAAATGCACAGTTCCGGTGTTTGTTCGCGGATGCCAGACGCCCATGAAGTTTTCCCGGCTTCCATGGACGAACAAGGAGACTGGTCCGCTAGTCTGGTTACGTATGACGCTGAGATCCTTCCCGCGTGAATCGATCGGCCATGTTTCGACCTCCGCGAACCCATGTGTTGCGGTGAAGCGCATGGGGTATTGAATCTCGGAATCGTCCCAAACCTGAACAGCCGCGTTGTTCCACCAATAGAAACGGCGGCGCACGTCGCTTCGATTGCACAGTGTGACGCGCTGCTCGAGAACGGTTGAACCAGGACGAAGAGTCAATTCGACGGACCACTCCATTCCATAAACTCTGTCGATATTGCCCACAGTGATCGATGCACTTCCGTCCTCGTGGCCCTTGTATGCGAAATCCACAGGAGACATCGAGACCCAATTGTGAGAAACAGGAAAGTTAAACTCGACCCCGAATGCGGCCCAGGCTCCGCGATAGCCGATCCTGGCTTTCTTGATGGAAGGGTTGGCATAGAACATCGGCTGCCCGCTGATCTTGTCGATGCACGTATAAATATGCCCGCCCAAATCCGGCAATACCGAACATTTCAAGTATTCGTTTTCAAGGTAGATCGCACGCCAGCGGTGGTCTTGACGATGATCGGTTATTTGTCTCCGCAATGTGTACGGATAACTATATCGATCGATCGCGAACTGGTCGAAGGAAGGATTGGGATCTGGCGCTCCCTCGTCATATGTAGGAAGATTCAGAAAACCTTCCCATACCCGCACCTGAGCCTCGATGGGCAAGGCGTTAAGCCCTAGGAGTAAAAACAGGACTGTCCATCGCATCCGCATCGCCTCGCTGGGGAGCCTTTGTTACGACGATTCTATCGAGATTTTCCCAGATGATGGATTGATTCAAGGCTCTCTTTCGGCTCATTTGTCGACCACCCAAGTCTCCCTCCGACGACACCTCAAGAAAGTGTGTGCAGGGGAAATTTTCCCACCACACGGTTGATAATCCCTCCCTCCGAGGGTGAATCTGGCTGAAGCCCTTCTTCAAGGCAGCGAAAAAAAGCCAGGAGTTGGGCGACGACGACATACACCACGGGCGTCTCTCCATCGCCAGGCTCCGTCAATCCCCGGCACTCGATGACCTCATCGCCTTCTCTGATCGCAGAATCCGGAATATTTTCTCCGACAATAACCTTGGACAATCCGAGTTTCTTCCGGTCCAATTCGTGCAATAAATCCAATTCATATGCGCGTATCGTGGAATCGCTCGATAAATTGCAAACGATCAGAGTGTCGTCCTGCACATAGCTCATGGGCCCGTGCCGAAAACCAAGATACGTTTCGCAGAGTGTGGTGACGCGACCCGACGTCAGTTCCAACATCTTCAACGCTGCTTCGCGTGCAGCCGCGAAACGCGACCCGCTACCGAGAAATACCGCACGGCGGAAATCCGCACCAGCAATCTTTGCCAGTATGTCAAAGTTAGATCGGATCAGTTCCTGGGTTATCCGGCTCAGTCTCTCGCACAATTCTCGATATCCATCCGGCCTTTCCAGCATTCCGAGGAAGCGCGCCGCCAGCAGCAAGTTGGTGAAACTGCTCGTCATGACCAAGCTCTTGTCCTGAGTCTCGGCGGGTAACGTGATGACATGTACTCTCTGGTGCGCCCGCCAGGCCCTAGCGAGACTTCCCTGCTCGTTGCAGGTAACGACCACGTGCCGAAACTCAGGCTCCGTCTCCAGAAGCAACTCTACGACCCCACTACTTTCGGGGCTGTCTCCCGATCTCGCCAAAGAAACAAGCAAACCGGGCCTTTCCCTAGGCAAACTCTTTCCCCCATACATTAGCAGCGCTCCGCCACTGATCGATTCCGTCGAGATCCCCAGCTCATTTCGCAATGGGAGGCACACGCATTCGGCGGCATACTCTGAACTGCCAGAGCCGGTAAGTGCGAGACTGCGAATTCCTGCCATATCCGCTCTCAAGCCCTCTCGCGAAGCGATCATCCGATCGCACGTGTGCGCCCACGTCCAGGGCTGCTGGCAGATTTCCTGCAAGGTGTGGAAGTAGCCAAGCCGTTTTTGCTCCGCTTCCGGCCGACCAAATACCTGTGCCGCTCTCAATTGCTCGTTCCTCAACGCCCGCTGCCAGTCCGCTTGTGTCAACAAGGAAGCACTTCCCATGGGATCCTATGTCTCTTTCCCGCCAAGAGGTTCGTGGCCTATCGTCCCGGCTGAAGCTCAGGCGTAACTATGTCCAATGGACGATTCTCTCCATCCACGGACCCATGCCAGACGCCCCCGCCAAAGGTGGTGATATAGACTTTCTTGGGGTCTTCGGGGTCAGCCATGACGCGGTGTCCCCATTTGAAGTTAAAACCGGGAATGCGCGTCCAGCTATCCCCGTGGTTGTTTGATTTCCACGCGGAAGACTCGAACCCGGAAGCATAAAGTATGCTTGCATCGCGTGGGTCTATGGTGACATCGTAGACGTGCCGATCGCGATCTAGCACCTGTGTCCAAGTCTTTCCTGCATTCAGCGACAAGTAGATGCCCCCACCTTCACCGCGGTTTCCTTTGTCCCTCGCCCACGCCGCGAGATAGAGTCGATCCGGTGTGCTGGGATCCGCTGCCAAGCCATTCGGAGCGTTGCTTCCCTCAGGCATCGTTACTCGGCTCCAGTTTTCCGCTCCATCCGTGGATTTGTAAATCGCTCCATCACCCTCCGTTCCAATGCTCCCGTCCTCTGAACGACGCGCCACCAGCACGTAGAGTGTTCCTTTGCTGTCCCTCACAATTCTCCAGGCAAATGGTTCGCTTTGGGTGATACCGGCGTTTTTCAGCTTCCAGTTCTTGCCTCCATCCACGCTCTTGTATACACCGCGCCCGAACGCGGCAACGTATAGCACGCGTGCTTTGATAGGACTCGTCGGGTCCAAGAGGATATGTGTCGCCGCAGTTTCCTCCATCCCGTCGTTCGACTTTGTCCACGTCCTTCCCCCGTCATCGCTACGGCACACGCCGCCCCGATAGTCCCGAATTCCTTTCTTTCTCCACATCTTTGGTCGTGGTAAATCATGCGTCCAACTATTCACGCTCCAGGCACGCCCCTTCACCTCGGGATCAAACTCAATCCAATACGTGGTGTTCATCCACTCCTTCGGCACACCTCGCGTGGAACTAACCCAGGAGTGCCCGCCATCTTCACTGCGGAAAAGACCAATATCTGTTGTGGAGATAAACTGCCGTTTGTGATCAAACGGATCAAAGTGGTAGCCGTAAGTGGTTGTTACGTCCAAACCAGTCGTGACCCATCCGTTTTCGCTGGATTTTCGAGAATATACAGCGACCCAGTTTGCTCCTCCATCCGTCGTGCGCATGGTCCTTCCCAAATCGGTCCCATAGCTTATGTTGGCGTCCTGCTCCGCCACGACAAGGGCCAAGGGATTCTCGCCCCAATCCGATCCAAATCGTTGGGTGATCCAGGCATCGTGAACATTCGCGCCAGGCTTAGCGCCAGGATTGCTATCCTCTTTCCAAATCGGATGCCAATTGCGGCCCGCATCCGTGGTCTTGGCAACCCCCAGCCACTTAATTCCACCGTCTTTCAGATCTCTGTAGGAGACATAAGCCGTGTCTGGATTGCTCAAGCTGGTTGCGATCGCTCGCATCTTTCCACCACCTTGACCCAAGCTGGCCTTTCGCCAGGTTGTTCCCTGGTCATCCGACGCAAAGGCAGCTTCATCGCCAATAACATAAATAAATGCTTTGCCGTCCTTCCTGAATCCTACGGAGATATCAGTGAAAATCTTAGCGGCGGGACCGGATATCCTGTGCATGCCAGACGATGCTTTCTCTTCGATAAAATGAGGACCTGCAATAAGCAGGGTCCGTCTGTCGCTTGGTGAAATAGCATTCACCCACAGCTTGTCAGCCAGTCCAGGCAGCTCTCCTTCCTTTGTCCAGCTCTGGCTCCCATCATGCGAGACAAAAAGAGCAAACGTGCCTTTTCTTCGGTCACCTGCGACCACATAGAAAATCTTGGAATTGGAGGGATCGATGGCCATTGCCGTGATGTCACCCAGAGGATTCGGTTCCGCAGTTAGCTCTTCGTCCGAGTGGTCCGAGCTCATCTTTATGCTCTTTATTGAAGACGGCTTTGGATAAATCAAGCTCCAAGTCTCACCCTGGTCCTGGCTGCGCCACAAACCGTTGGATCCCGCATACATCACCTTCCGATCGAGAGGATCGAAAACAAAGAATTGCACGACCCCGCGTAAATTAAACATGCGCCAGGACTTGCCGCCATCATGGGTGATATAGGACCCGGTCATGTCGCAGCTGACCAGGACGGTGTTGAAGTCGTGCGGACTTATCGTTGGATGGAACATGGCCCCACCCCCGCCCGGGCCAATGATTTTGAAATCGCCCGGACGGGAGTCGCCCCCGTCTGCCAGGAACAGCACGGTTAGGGCAAGGCGAAGAAGGAGAAAGATCATCTATTTCTTTTCTTTGCTTTCGTTAGCATTTGTTTCGCTTTCTTTTTTGGCAGAAAGCTCCTACTTTGTCAATGCACTTTAGGGCTGCTAAACCTTGATGTGCAGGAGTTGTGCTGCATTTTCATTATAGATTTTCTTGAGTATTCCGTTGGGTAGACCCAGACCGTAGATCCTCCAACGCCCCTGAGGAGGCACCAGCGCGGGTGCATAGTCGAAGTATTCGTCGTCTGTTTCAAGAAAACGGTAGTAAATCTCGTAAAGCTCATCACTGAAGACCTGCTGAGGCGTGTCCGTCCCATTGGGTACAGCATCGGTTCCAAAAAGAATTCGATCCTGATATTTCTCGAAAAACTTTCTGGCCATACGCGGCTGGCGTCCTAGTTCCCCAATCCGCGCACCCAGTTCCACATGCATATTGGGAAAGCGGTCCATGCATTCACTGACGTAAGGAAGATTCTCAGCATCATTGCCCACATGGAGCGCAATGAATTGCGTCTTGGGGTGGCGGGCCAAAACGCGGTTGCGTGCCTCCAACAGTTCTGCGTTACTCGGAAAATCGCGTCCATAAAAGGACCAATCCGGATGGTTATTCAATTCCTCGAAGCGTTCGTTGAAACGATCGACGGGAAGGAAAAAAGCCTCGGGATCCGAAACGTGAATCGCTACCGGCATGCCCAGCGATCCGCATGTTTCCCACATGGCGTCGAAGCGCGGATCGTCAATTCTTACCAATGGGCCCTTGGAGATTCCCTCACGCAGGTAGAGACCCAGGGTCTTAAGAATCTTGAGTCCGCGCGCGCCTGCTTGATGAGCCCGAACAACCTCATCGGCCTGAAATTGGCTGTAATTCGGCCGATTTGTGCGGTCCCACCACGGTTCCGTGAAGGTTACAAACCGTTCCGGATAGGGCTCCTGAAACTTTCGAATCGCTTCGTCTAATCCTTTGCCCACTCCTCCAGTCAGGTTTACCATCATGCGGATGTTCTTTCGGTCCATCGTCGGTAGCAGAGCCTCCACCGGCGCCAAATATTCCATCGCTTCGCCTATCCCGACTCCGTTGGCCGAATCGGCTGTAACAGAAAGATGGGTATGAATGTCAATGACCGGATAACGTGAGCGGGACACCTTCTGCTCGGGGAGGTGTAACATGCTGCGGGGTTGGAAATCTGCGAGCTGCAGCGGCTTCCTAGCCGTCTCTGGCGCGACGGGAGGCGCCGTTATCGAAGGCCTCGGTATTCTGCCTGTAATGAGCAGCATCCCCATGCCTTCCAGCCATCGCCTCCGGTCTACTCCATTCATCGATCCTCCAGTTTCAGTTGATCGTTTCGCCGCCCATTGTCATTTTTCTTCGATTTCTTCTATATCGTTTACTTTTGGTTGTCAAAGTGGGATAAAGCTCCGGGCTCAGCGTTTGCTTTTGAGGCGAATGCAGATCCGCATGAGGCAAGCCGCCCTCAAGCAATTCGAACCGACCAAGGAACTGACTGATGGTCTATTGGAAAGTGGGAGTGTCGATTTGTGCCTTCGCCGGGGCAGGTTTCACTTTGAGTCTCATGGGCTTTCCAGGCCAGACTGCTGCCATACAGCAACCATCGTATACCAGCACGACACAACTACTCGCGAAAAGGTCCCCGGTGGACTTCCGGCCGGATGGCGATCTTTCTAAACCTTCATGGAAGAATGCCATCTCAGCTAATTTTGACCACGACGTCTCGGGCAAGTCCCACTACCCAGAGGTTTCGACTCGCGTCGCATCCGTATGGACCGAAACACATGTCTACTTCTACTTTTGGTGTCGATACGATTCACTGAATGTCTATGAAGGGGAAGATCCCGCAGTGGAGCGCTGGCAACTTTGGGATCGTGACGTGGTCGAGGTTTTCCTGAACCCTCAGCCGGAGCGTGTGAATCACTACTATGAATTCGAAGTAGCCCCCAATAACCAATGGGTTGATCTCGAAATCGATAAGACCAAAGAGCCTTTCAATGATGCATCCTGGAATTCAGGATTCGAGCATGCCACCCGCGTCGACGCCAAAAATCATACCTGGACGACCGAAATGCGCATCGCGATCTCGTCGATGAACGTCCGCGCGATCCATCCAGGCGATAAATGGCGAGCAAATTTCTTTCGAGCAGCAGGAAAGGGCGGTGATGATGACCGCAGGTTTCTTGCATGGAGCATTATTCCCGAAGGAAAAACATTTCACGTGCCAACTCGGTTTGGAATCTTACTTCTCGTGAATGAATAGAGGCCTGCCGAGAATTGACGGATGGCAGTCGGACCCTGGGAGTGGGAAGAATACGTCGCCTAGTGAAAATAGGCTCCCGAAGGCACTAGATACTGTATTGGCCAGTTTTCCCGTTTCTGCTCTACGATTTCAGACCATTTCAAGACGCTCGCGCCTGGCCGAGGCAGGAGCTCGACGCCAGGTAGCGTCTCGGCAATAGCGCTCGCGAGCGTATACGCATCGCCTGGAGCAGTTGCAGCCACTGTTTTTGCTCCCAGTTGCTCACGAGCAAATCGACTGGCGATTTCTGCATCCTCAATCATTTCGAGAAAGTACGGTCTGCCAATCAAAAGAGAGTTGTAAACATGATTTGCCAACACGCCCGAAATGGGATTGACGTAGGCATGATCAAAATCCAACCTACCCAACGTCGGATCATCCGGCGAAACCGCCGTGTACGGCATACGAGTCTCCCCGAGGCCGCGGAAATCAAATGAGACTATATCGTAGCCCTCATCCACATATCGCTTAACTTCAGGCCAGTCTTCGGCGGCCGCTTTTCCGCTGTCGCGGAACCACAACAGGACTTTTCGTCTCTCCGTGGCGGGCTTGTGAATGTAGAGCAGCGGCATTTCAAGCATCCTGCTATGGCGCAGCATATAGCGGTCAATCGACACTCCGTCCGAGATTGAGCTTCCCAGGGCTTCCCAAGTAATCTGCTTTTGCCCGGTCGGGACGCCAGTATATTCGCTCAGGCGCCACTCTTTTACTCCGCTGTATGTGTCACTGTAATATTCCTTTGCGAGGCTGCGTCCCTTCCCCGTTTTGTGCTCGTGGTAATACTCTTGAATCACCGCCATCAAGGGTCTTGCATCACTGTAATCCAGCACGACCTGCCCTGTTCGGGTGCATTGCGAGCCTCTATCAGAGAGTTCCTTCACGGGAGGAAGTCCGTGTCGAATCGGCATTTGATTGAAATGATCGAGAAAGTCGAGTGCGGCTTCCTGGTTTTCCGATGAGAATTGATGCGTGTGATAGCCTTCGACCATGGCAATCCGATCCGTGTGGTCGAAGCGCTCGTACAGCCTTCGCACTTCGCGGACGCTCTTGCGCGTGCCTTCAATGGGGAAAAAATCGAGTGCCGCGGCAGCCACCATTACTGGCCGGGGGTACATCATCAGCAGCAGCCCGGGATGGTCCACACCATTCGAAATCATGCCAAACAAATCCTGCTCCGGATCGCTGTCTGGGTCGGCAAATATGCGGTTAGAAATCCTCATCGGCAATGCGCTGATATAACACGAAGGCACGGCGACCTTTATGCGCTCATCGAGAGCGGCAATCAGAGTCGCCTGGAAGCCGCCGCCGCTCGTCCCCGTGATGCTGATTCGTTCGCCGTCAACTTCAGGGCGGGTCAGCAGATAGTCGACCGCGCGAATGCCATCCCATATCTCCCATCTGGCAAGATTTGCTCCGGCCAGATAGGCCAGATTCCCCATTACCGCATGTTCGCCACAGACCAGGTTATAGCGGCTCTTACCTGCTGTCGCATCCCAGAACTGGCTGCGCTCACCCTGCCCAACGGGATCCCAGGAGATGACGACATACCCTCGTCCCACCAATCTTTGACTCAGCGCCTGATAGTGGAATTTTCCATCGGCCGCATGTCCAGCGGGCACCAACACGGCCGGATGCTTCGTCGAGTGATCATCCGGCACGTAAACCAGCGCCGTGACATAGACGCCTGGCAGACTTTGAAAGATCAGTTTTTCGATAGAAAACCCATCCATCTGAATCCTGCCGGTGACAAGCGCATGCAGATCTGTTTTTACCGCGGGCAAGCCACCGATCATTTGTAGAAGCTTTTGCCGCAGTTCTTCTTGCGTTTTTAACAATTCTCGCTGGTCATGGATGACGTCCCAGGCTCTTTGGCGTTCGTCGTCTTCTCGCCACGCTTGCTCGGCCTGATACTCGAGGAAAGGAGTTGTGCGTGGTCCCGGCGACAAGGGCTTTTCGCGGACCCGAAAAAATTCCGGCGGCGGTGGATCGTCCGCTGCCAGCGCGCAACCGGCAAGCGCACCAGCCAGCACCACCGCGATGCAGGGTCGGATCAACCTTTCTCTCCGCAGTTTGCCGGTGTACTCATCCGATCGCCCTCGCCGACTCGGCGGAAGTGTGAAACAGATCATTGCGTTCTTACCGTCAGCGACCCCATGCCGTACCAGCCGTCATCTTGTCGGCCCTCAATCGCGAATCGAATCGCCGATTGTTCTGTTCTTGGATCCAGCATCGCAACGCGGACTTCGTAAGCGCCTTCTCTCAGATTTTCCGGGACATACAACGTGCCGTCGAATACCGCGTCTCCAGGAAGCCATTTGCGAACATCCACAGGAACCCTAATGATGGTCGCGGACTTGGAAGATCGCAGTTCAATGGCCAGCGAGAATTCTCTGTAAATCGGAGCGACTCCCGCGTTCAGCCACCACATGTGAATGGGCATCATCGAGCCGGCGCTAACTGCCTTTGGGAATTCGAATCGCCGCAAGACAAAACGGTACCCCATCTTCTTCTGAAAGCTCTCGAATTGACTTTTCCATTCGGACGGAATGGGCGAGGATTTTATGTTCACAGAGCTCACATGCCAGCGCAGTGCTTGATCGAGGATGTAGTCGACGTCGTAGCCC
>Ga0207151_1023_pt1 | contig 42074 bp, 38 predicted proteins | sample Alteio_BWMinHeat_29_FD_153523 | JGI IMG/M metagenome (GOLD analysis project Ga0207151, IMG submission 153523) | Enriched cells from forest soil in Barre Woods Harvard Forest LTER site, Petersham, Massachusetts, United States -... | ecosystem: Environmental > Terrestrial > Soil > Temperate forest >... | reverse complement strand
CCCCTCTTAAATTGTCTTCTTAGTTTTTTCACATTCCTCCCACAAAAATTTTTAATTTAATAGAGGTTTTATGGAAACCACCCTTAATTTGGAAGTGCCGCATTCAAGGTTTGATGCTCCTTGGAAAGACATATTAGATGTTTACTTTAAACCGTTCATAGAAATATGTCATCCTGTAGCAGCTAAAGAAATTGATTGGCTAAAAGGATATGAATCTTTAGAAAAAGAATTAAATGTGATAACAAAAAAATCTAAAGTTGGAAAACGAATTGCCGACAAGCTTATGAAGGTTTGGCGTAATGATGGTACAGAAACTTGGGTTTTATTACATATTGAAATCCAGGGACATCGACAAACTAATTTTAGTGAACGAATGTACATCTACAATTATCGATTATTTGATCGGTATCAAAAACCAATTGTTAGTATAGCCTTATTGATAGATGATAAAATAAATTGGCGTCCGTCTTCTTATCAAGTAGCAATGTGGGGTTGTCGTTTGTGTTTTGATTTTATTTCAATTAAATTATTAGACTTTAAAGCAAAGTACCAAGAATTACTGATTAGTCCAAATCCATTTGCCATTGTCATCTTATCTCATCTGTCTGCACTTGATACTAAAGCAGATAAATATGACAGGTTTTCATCTAAATTAGATTTAACTAAACGATTATATGATAAAGGATGGGACAAAGATTCTATTTTAAATTTGTATAAATTCATTGATTGGATTCTAGTATTACCCGAGTCCCTTGAGATAGAATATTTGGAAAATATGGAACTATTTGAACAGGAATGCAATATGAGATATATCACGTCTGCCGAACGTATCGGAATTAAAAAAGGTATAGTGCAGGGCATGCAACAGGGTATGCAACAAGGCATGCAACAGGGCATGCAACAAGGCATGCAACAGGGTATGCAACAAGGACTAAGACAAGGATTAATACAAGGCATACAAAAAGGAATGCTAAAGGGTGAAAGAATGATGCTTTTAAAACAATTGCAACATAAATTTGGTAGTTGTGCAGATAAATATCAAAGCCACATTGAACAGGCTGATACTGAGCAATTATTGAATTGGGCAGAGCGTCTTATCACAGCAAATTCACCGGATGACATTTTCACAAAATATGACAAATCAATAATATGACAAATATCGCATTTATAGGCTTAGGCCACATGGGTAATCCTATGGCCACTCGTTTATTAAAAGCAGGATTTCCTGTAAAAGTATTTGATATTTCAGATACTGCAGTTCAAGCATTAGTTGCAAAAGGGGCTGTTGCTGCAAAAAATAGGATTGAAATTGCAAAAGATACGGATGTTGTCATAACAATGCTACAAACAGGACAACAGGTCAGGGAAATTTGTATTGGTGAAAATGGATTATTTAAACATTTAAAAAAAGATGCTTTATATATCGATTCATCATCCATTGATATTGTGACAACTAGCGAATTACATAATATTGCAAAACAAGCAGGCATTCATATGCTAGATGCACCCGTATCAGGAGGTGTAGCAGCTGCGGAAGCAGGCACTTTAACATTGATGGTTGGTGGTGAAGAATCGACATTTAATAAAGCAAAATTTATTTTAGAAAAATTAGGCAAGAAAATAGTATACGCAGGAATCGCAGGCACAGGACAAGCAGCTAAGATTTGCAATAATTTATTATTGGGAATTTCCATGATTGGGGTTTGCGAAGCATTTTCCTTAGCAGAAAAATTAGGTCTTGAAGCTAAAAAGTTTTTTGAAATCAGTTCTAACGCATCAGGACAATGTTGGTCCATGACCAGCTATTCTCCCGTACCGGGGTTAGTTGAAAAAGTACCTTCTAATAATAATTATCAACCTGGGTTTATGGCTAAAATGATGTTAAAAGACTTACGTCTTGCGCAACACGCAGCGGAAAATGCAGCAGCAAATATCCCATTAGGCGCAGAAGCCGCCGAATTGTATTCTCTTTTTGTTAATAAAGGGTTTGGTGAATTGGATTTTTCGGCAATTATTAAAATGATTGCAGGATCCTAATTTATTTTTTTGGTGGGGTCACCACACTACTTAATGTTTTTTCCATTTTAATTTGTTTTTCAATTAAAACATAAGTACTAATATAATTTGCCAATAAAAGGTTTGTTGAATCTAAAATTTCTTGTGGGGGTTTTTTTTCTTTGCCAGCAATAAGGCACCCTAATTCATCACAAGCCCATAAAATAAAAAGACTGGTGGATAAAAAAGTTTGCCTTGAGGCGCAGCGTAAAATGGCTTCTCCTAGATCCTCTAATAATTGACGGATAGATCTTAGTGCATCATGAGGTGGAATTTTTTCTTGTGCATCTAAATGTATTTCAATTTTTTTATCATTATCATCAATATACTTAATCAGTTTATCCGTTACTTTTTTTAATTCTGCTGGAGTCAATAAATCTTTTTTGTCAGGTTGATGAATTAGGCCATACTCAATCAATTTATTCACACGATTCTCTAATCTTGGAATAGGCATTTCACGTATGCGATTACGAGCCCATTTACGAATTTCTTCATGACCATCACCATATAAAATCAAATCTAAAGGCCCGTGTTTATCATATTTCATCATTTCAATTAGTAATGGTTTAGATAAATTATCACCTATATTAAAATAAGCTCTTTCGATTTTAATTGTTTCCACTGTGGGTGCCGATGTGACAGTGTTTTTCCATTTTTGCAATTCTTTTTCATCCAAATTTCGTGTGGTAAATGGAACAATTTGCGTATGAACATTATCTAGAGGAGCTGAATTTATTTCATCAATTTTTTCAGCAATTAATTTGCTGGTTAGAAGAATAGCATCAATGAAACTTTTTTCTGTATTATGGGTATGCTTACCCATTAATAAATTGATTAATGATCCTTTTGGAGCAATTTGATTTAACATATCTTCACTTAAAAATTGTCCAGGATTATCTAATGCCCGATGAAAAGCAATGATTACACAGCTACGATCTACATTCTTTTCTTTAGTGCGATAACGATGATGCACTAATGCTCCTGCTTCAAACACAGTAGTAAGCGGCATAGTAGGATGAGTAGCTTCAACTACAGTAGGAGGTTTTCCTGGAAGAAATTTCTTTTGCATATCAAAAATTTTTTGAACTGAATCAACAGAAGTAAAAATTGACCCATCTTCAGTTGACCAAGCTTTTCCAGTTGCTGAAACATTGCAATTACGAACACCTTTATGTGTCCCGGGTATAAAAACAAAATTTTGTCCTTTTGGTCCGCTGGGCTTTCCTCTTTCCCAGGTTAAAATAATTTTAAATTCCTTTCTAAATGGAGTGTTATCAATATGCAGCATATTATCTTGTGCTTGTACTGCTAAAGGTTCTGCATCTTTTCCTCTTGCATCAACAATACGAATGGGACCACCTGCCGCATAGGAAATTAATGCTATTAATAATGGATGCATAAATGCGCCATTAAAATCTTTATTATTTAAAAACTCAGGATGATTACCTAAATTTACATAAGAGTGAATCCAACTTTTACTACCTGTCGTTGAAAGACTGTGAGTATAGTGATCTATTAATTTTTGAAAATTTCCAGGATGAATCATACTTCCAATAATGAAAGCGCCATTTTCTTCTAAACTTTGTGAAAGTTTTTTAAACTCTTTTATCATATTTTCTGCTTTAACGTTTCCGTAAATTCTTTTTAAACTGTTATTAAGTTCATTGATTAACTTCATTCTAAACTGATTTTTTATATCCAGGTCTCGAAAACGGTTATAGTCTTTAGGTGATCTTACATTTTTTTCATCGACTAGTTCAGGTGTAATGGGTTGAGCGCCCGCACGGCTACTGATTAAAGTATCAATTTCTTTTTTATCTGAAATAGATAAATCAAGCGTAATATTGATATGGACGTTAGTAGGTCTAAACATAATATTCGCGTTTTCCCCATTTTATCACTCTTTATATTATAGCAAGAAAAGCACATTAATTGCTCAAAATATAACTAATTGTATTTATTAAGGATTTACACTTGGCTTAAAACCATAATATAGTGTAAAATATGTACAAACCTAAAGCATTGAAGAGGCCTTAAATATGTTAACGACAGCTAAAATTGACGAAAAGGATGTTAAGCATACTGGGGCTAGTATTGTTGTGTCTTTTCGTGAAGAACAAGGAAGAGTGATGCATGCTGCATTTTATGATCATTATGTTATTCAGAAAATAACAAACCGTAGAACTGTTCATGCTATTGCACCAGCGAACACTGGAACACAAATAGAAGATAGGACCAAAAGTTTTGAAGAATATGTCAAAAACAATAGTTGCAAATTTGGGGATCAAAAACAAACTTTTCATCTTCCCATCATAGCTAAAGAAATTAAGAATGAAGGTCTATTATTTATTCCGGGACAAAGACGATTCCCTAAACCCGGGGAATTTTATGATGAACGCAGAGCATATGAATTTCAATTAATCAAAGAAGCCCGTTTGCGTGGTCAACCAATCTTAGCCATTTGTGGAGGTTCTTGGAAGTTATGGAATGTGTTTGGAGGCATAACAGTCGATGTGGAAGGTCATACATCACCATCTATGCCAAGCTTAGGAAGTGATGGAAGTGTTGAAAATAATCCTCAGATGCATGCAATAGAATTAAAAGATAATACAATTGTAAAAGCATGCATGGATTTAAATTCAAAAGTCAGCGCAAAATTAAAGAAACAACCGACAGCAAATAGCGTTCATTGGGCAGCTCCTTTAATAAATGAGGAATCTTTAAAAATGTTACAAATTTGTGCTATTGCAAAACCAATCGAACAATCTAATCAAGTTAATAATCGTTTTACAACCGATTCTATTGAAGCATTCGAGAATCGTTATGGCGCACCTTTAGTTGGAATTCAATGGCATCCCGAAGCCTACTATAAAACAAAATATGCAAATGAAAGTGAATACCTTGAGCATGAACGTCATTTGAACATTCTAAAGTATATGGCAAAAAGTGGTGATGCTTACCAACTTAAACAAAAAATGTTACAAGAATTTAAAGATAAAATTTCACAAGGTGGAATTTTTAAAAATTTAAAGCACAATAATAAATTGATAGCTGCATCCAAAGTACATGATCAAAAAGATAGTAAAAAAATGCATAAATAAAGTTTGACTAACTATATTTACTTAATGCCTACAGCATATGACCTGCTGCAGGTGACATGCTGCAGGTCATATGCTATGCACCTTTTTTCAACTACTTGCTTTTTCGTTTAGGTGAAAAATAATCTTCATCTGAGATAGCAGGGCCACCTGGAATTCCGGGTTGGAAAAAAGCAATAGGGGATGATGAATTAGCAGATCTCATTTCACTCAAATCTGGAGCACTAGGCGTAGCGGATAGGTTTGCAGCTGTTAAATCGGTCAGAGAATGAATATGCACTGGTTTTGGCGATGAAACAGTTGGATTAATCGTTTTATCATCTGCATTTGTTTGAGTTGCAGTAGACATACTCGCAGGAACAAGATTCGTTAACTTCGGTGAAGGAGCTTCATCTTCTATCAATTCAATGGTCATTCTGTTCGTTTTAGGTATAGGGATATTTGTTGCAGTAGTGGGTACTAACGCAGTATTGTTTTGATTACTTTCTAAAATAAGATTATTTATTAGAAAATGAGACCAACCATAAACAACGGCACCCGATACAGCACCTGGAATACCTACTGCTAGAATAACAGTTGCAGTTGGGTAGAGAGCTAATGTTGCTGCAAAAAAGGATAAATTTAATCCTGCGCCTAATATCGCACCTTTTGCTACAGGATGAAGATGAGTAAGATAAGATCGAATCGGAAGAATTGTATAGATTGGACCTGCAATGGCGCCAGTCGGTGCACCCATTAAGGCACCAAGAGTACCATATTCAAAGAAAGCTTCACTGCTGCGGCGACTCGAAATTGTAGCCGCCAAAACCGCACCCATGATAGCGCCTTGTGCTGCACCAAAAAAAGCACCTTTTATAATACTGCCCGCAAAAGTTTTTACCGCATAACTCACACCATTTAATACAAAATTGGTGGCTTTAATGACATAACCAAAATAATTTATCTCGTTTTGTATTCTTCTATTATTCATATATCTCCAGTTTGTGCAAAATATGAAAAATGGAATGATAAGGCGAAAACCCTTGAGAATCAAGAAGCTATTTGTGCTTTACAGAGTCTGTTGAAAGGAAAAAGGCATATTGTTTAAATCGATTATTAAATCATTTAATATTTGTTCGCTATGATGAAAAGGTCTGAAAAATGTATAAACCCAATGAGATTTTCTCTGTTGAATATAAGCATTGATTTCTTTAATGATAGTCTTTTCAGTACTACCAATCTGAGAACGAACTAACCACATTTGTAAATTTTGATAAGTCTCATTTTTCTTATTTCCTTTTATGGTATATTCTTTCATAGCAAGTTCAATTTTTTCTTTTAATGCATTTTGTCGAGATAAGTTTATTTCAACTTTAATAGGTAAAGGGGTTACCACTTTACAATCTTTCATAGTTGTTGATGAATAATCTTCAATAGTTTCTGGAAATATTGATGGGTATATATCAAATCGTTTGGTGCAATAATTAAAATTTTCCAGGTAATCAGATTCCAACGTTTTATAATCTTGAAAAATCTTTTTTCTGTCACTTCGGATACAATTTTTTAACGTATTATTTAAAAATAAATCGTTTTTAAATTGTAATTTAATATCGTCAATCGATAATGATTGATTCTTTGAAAAGAAAACAATTCTACTGGTTACTTCTATATATTTTAAATCTTTTAAACAATCCCTAAATTCTCTCTTTGGTGCACACGCAGAAATGACAATAAAACCATTTTCTTTAGTGATATCTAAAATATTTTTAAAACCAAAATTTGTTGAATCACCATCTTGGTTATAACAAAAAAAAGGTAATCCTTCCATTATTGTTATTTGAAAACGTCCACGCAATGAATCAGGTAAAGTTGGTGTAGTGATATCTAATTGTAAATCTGGATTAATATTATTATTATTAATATCAATTGTAAAAAATTCTTTAGAATCACCATGGAGAATTTTACAGGCTCCAGAATGTATTCGACCACAGCCAATAATGACAGCATTACCTTTAAAGTCATCTATCGCATTATTTCTACTACTCGCTATCATAATTCTGCCTAAGGATTCGCATTAACGTTAAATTCATACCAGTTTGTATGGTTAATAGTTTACCACCACACAGGGCAAAAGTTCTATAAATTAATCCATCCTGCCCTTTCTTTATTCAACCATTGGAATAGAGTCAACTAAAAAATGGCCGTATTCGAGTTGAAATGGCCGTATTTTATTGAAAAATGGCCGTATTCATGCTAAATTGGCCGTATTATGAGTAAATCACCTAAAAAAATGGCCGTATTAGCCGTCTTGCAAAGCCAAGTCACACCTCTTTCTTTACCTGAAATTCTCAAGTTACTCGATTCTTCTTTTTCCGAACGTACTGTACGAAGGTGGTTAACTGAAATGGTAAAAGCAGGACTAGTTATTAAGGAAGGTAAAAAACGAGGTACGCATTATAAAACTATTTCTTCCTTCAATTTAGATAACACAATTTCATTTAATGAAAAAAGTATAGAAGCGTTAAATTATATTAATCGTCCTTTGTTTGAGCGTACTCCAAATACTTACAATGAAAAGTGGCTAGAGGAATACGTACCGAATAAAACTTTTTATTTAAATAAAGAAATCAGAATACAATTACTCAATGCTGGTGATAAGAACAAAATGCATTTCCCTGCAGGGACATATGCAAGACAAATATCTAATCGTTTACTCATAGATTTATCATATAACTCTTCTCGATTAGAGGGTAATACGTACTCATTGCTTGATACAGAGAAGCTTATTTTGGAAGGTACAGATGCACCGGGTAAGCTTGACGAAGAAAAAATTATGATTCTTAATCATAAAGAGGCAATTGCATTTTTAATTAATAATGCGCATCAAATTCAAACGGATTTCACTACTATATGTACTATACATTATTTATTATCGGATGGACTTGTACCCGTACAATACGCTGGAAAAGTTAGAGATTACGGAGTTAGAATTTCTGGTTCCACCTATGTACCATGGGAAAATCCAGACAGGATTAAAAAACAATTGCAACTTATTTGTGATAAGGCCATTTATATAAAAGATCCTTTCGAGCAAAGTATTTTTTTATTGGCCCACATCTCTTATTTGCAAGCTTTTTCAGATGTAAACAAACGTACGTCACGTCTTAGCGCAAATATTCCATTAATAAAAAATAATTTAATTCCATTGTCTTTTAATGATATTAGCAAATCAGATTATCACACGGCTATGCTAGCTATTTATGAATTAAATGACGTTCATGCACTCATTGAGTTATACGTGCATTCTTATCTTAGAACTTGCAAGTTGTATGAAGTTACCTTAGATGCTATTAGTTATGATGAAGTACGGGTACGCTATAGACAACAAAGACGAAATATTATTGGTTATATCATTACTCATGGTTTAATTAATAAAAAAATGGACTTGTTTATTAAAAAGGAAACTAAAAATAATATTGAAGAAAAAGATCAAGCTGAATTCATGGAAGATATTCTTGAAGACTTACGCGAGATTTCCCCACAGAGAATTGCTGGATTAGGAATTACCCAATTTCAATTACAAGAATGGATGAAGAAAAAAAGCAATGCAGAAAAATGATTATGAATAATCGAATTTAATTGGGTGTGACCTTGCAGTAATGTTAATTTAATGTATATTAGCGCCATATTTAGCTTCAAGGATAGATATGGTTATGCCAACAAGTGGTATTGCTAGCACCAAATATTCTGAAATCAAAAAAGCACACCCGTGGCGAAGATGTCCAATCGGCCAACATTTTGTTAAAGAACATATTATCCATATTAAGCCAAGTAAAAAACACCCTGATGGTCTTGTTAAGATACATAATTATTGTGCCAACAATCCATCGCGTAAAGAAGAATTGTCATATGATGAAATTCAATTTATTACTCAGACATATTTTGCTACTCTTTCTGGTTCGCCAACAGCAGGAATTTTAATCAAAGATTATCCCACTTCGGATGATTTCGATGGTTTGATTCGTGGTTGGACTAAATACTGGGACGATATTTTTAACTCAGATGATCCATTAGATGCCAATTTAGTTAAAGCCCTTCTTGGTTCAGAATCCAGTTTTAATATAAATCCCGCTGGTGGCAACAAAAATGCGTTTGGTCTCATGCAAATATTACATGATACCTTTCTAATTCTTCAAGATCCAAAAGGCGAGCTACATGATTATCTTGTTCGTATTCCTTGGAATAAAATACTAGATCCCACAAGTAATATTTGCATAGGTATTCGTTGGTTATATCAAAAGAAAAAACTTGCTTCAATAAGGTTAAAGCGCAAAGCTTCATGGGATGAAGCCGTGATTGAATATAAGTCTTACTGGACTCAAGTTAATGCTGGTCAGATTCCCCAAGGTCTTGCTAATTTCCGTGAAATTTATCAGCTCTTACAAGGTGGGTGACATGAGGTTTATGTTTTTCATTTTTATTTTTTTATGTTTATTTCCTTGCATAAAATCAAATGCAGTTTCAATGAGCGCTCAAAAAAAATATCCAAATGTTTTATTAAGTAATGATTACGGTATTCTGAGTGAAAATGACCTAGGTGATTTTAGTTGGGGATTCCCAAAAAATAAGCGATTCCCGTTTCATCCTAAGAAGGTTGGTGGAAATTATTGGCAGTGTTTTCCACGAGAATCTATTAAAATTACGCTCCAAGATACAGGTTCATCTATTAGTGAAATTGGTTGGAAAGATAATATAGCTGATTTAAAAATTGAAGTTAGGGTAAACCAAAATCTTGTTCATGAATATGAAATGAGAAAGCTTTGGTCTGTTGCTGATTTTGAAAAAAGGTTTAATAAATGGCGAGAAATGATGAAAGGAGAAAAATATGTTTGTTTAGCTGGAGATTTTGTAAATTACGAGCATAAAAATGAAAATGGAAACGAGAGGGACGTGTATGGCTGGATTTTTGAAAAAATAAAAACTAAAAAAGGGTGCGACTCCTACTTATACAGTTGCCATCCAACATATGAGGCCTATTTAAAAAGAAAAGCGCAAGAAGCATCATATAACTTTCCAAGGAATTAGCTATGACAAAAGAAATAAGAATCATTATTAAAGCAGACGATTATCTTTAGGATGGAATCTTAATCGCGCTTTATCTAAGGTTATTCAATCACAAATTTTTCATCCAAAGCAATTTTAGCGATGATTAAACGCATAATTTCATTCGTGCCTTCCAAGATTTGATGAACCCGTAAATCCCTAAAATAACGTTCTATAGGATAATCGGCCATGTAACCATAACCACCGAAGATTTGTAATGCTTCATTGCAAATGGAAAAACAAATATCAGTTGCGAATCGTTTCGCCATGGCGCAATACATAGGCGCTTTTGGATCTTTGCTATCTAATGCAAATGCTGCTTTATGTGTGATAAGTCTTGCGGCTTCTAATTCCGTTAGCATGTCCGCAAATTTAAACTGTAAAGCTTCAAATTCATTTAATTTCTTTTTAAATTGATGTCGTTCTTGCATGTGCTGTTTTGTTAAATTAAGACATGCTTTAGCTCCGCCCAATGCACATGCGGCAATATTAATTCTTCCACCGTTTAATGCTGATAATGCAATATTAAATCCCTGGCCTTCATCTCCAATACGATTAGAAACAGGAACACGGCAATTTTCAAAGAAAACCATAGTGGTCGGTTGACTACGCCAGCCTAATTTAATTTCTTTTTTTCCAAAGCTAATTCCGGGCGTGTTTTTTTCAACGAGTACGCAGCTAATACCTTTAGGACCTTCACCTCCTGTACGTACCATGCATGCATAGATGTCACTGACAGATCCGCCGGAAATAAAAGCTTTTGCACCATTTAAAATATAGTGATCTCCCTCTTTGACCGCTGATGTTTTCAAAGAGGCAGCATCGGATCCCGCATTGGGTTCTGTTAAACAATAACTACTTAATACTTCCATTTTTGCAAAACGCGGCAACCATGTTTTTCGTAATCCATCGTGGGCATATTGATCGATTAACCAGCCCACCATATTATGTATCGTAAGATAAGCAGAAGTTGAAACACACGCAGTAGAAAGTTCTTCAAATATTAAAGCAGCATCTAACCGTTTTAAATTGGTGCCGCCAAATTCATCCTTTACATAAATAGCAGCAAAACCTAATTCGGCTGCTTTTTTTAATGTTTCTATGGGAAAGAAATGTTTTTCATCCCATTCTTTGGCATAAGGTGCCATTTCATTATTAGCAAATTCTTTTGCTACCGTTTGAAATGCGATTTGATCTTCCGTTAATGCAAAATCCATATTTTTTTATTTCCTTATCAAGGGATTATTTTTTCATCTGAAAACAAATTATCTATTGTTTCTCTTTCACGAATTAAATAAGCATTTTTTCCTTTCACCATGACTTCTGCAGGACGCGGGCGTGAATTGTAATTTGAACTCATGCTAAAGCCATAGGCACCTGCAGAATGTATAGCAAGTAAATCTCCTGCTTGAATAGCTAATTCGCGATTTTTACCGAGAAAATCAGCGGATTCACAAACAGGGCCTACTACATCATAATTTCTCTGCGGAACATGATGATTGATTTGTACAGGTAATATATTTTGCCAAGCATCATATAATGCGGGTCTCATTAAATCATTCATGCCCGCATCAATAATAGCAAAATTTTTGTGTTGAGTAGGTTTTAAATATTCAACACGGGTTAGTAAAATACCGGCATTTGCAATAATGGATCGACCTGGTTCTATAATAATTTCTAATTTAAATGGAGAAATCTTTTCAATCAAAGTATGTACGTATTCTTTAATACTCGGTGGAGATTCATCTTGATATCGAACTCCAAGACCACCACCAAAATTAATATGCTCAATAGAAATTCCATCATCAGCCAATTTTTTAATTAAAATAAGCAAAGAATCCAAAGCTTCAATAAAGGGAGAAAGCTCTGTTAATTGTGAACCAATATGACATGCAATTCCTGTTAAATGTAAATGCGGCATTTTTTTTATTTTTTGAAATAAGGCAAATGCTTCATTAATATCAATGCCAAATTTATTTTCATTTAAACCAGTAGAAATATAAGGATGCGTGCGCGCATCAATATTTGGATTAATGCGCAATGCTATATTGGCTATTTGATTGTTCTGTGTTGCTAAATGATTGATGCGTTCAAGCTCCGCTTCAGATTCAATGTCGAAAGAAAAAATATTTACTTCTAAAGCGCGCAGTATTTCTTGTGTCGTTTTTCCAACACCCGAAAAAATAATTTTTTGCGGATCTCCCCCCGCTTTTAAAACACGCTCCAACTCGCCGCCTGAAACGATATCAAATCCAGAATTCTTTTTAGCCAATAAATTTAATATAGCAAGGTTAGAATTGGCTTTTACCGCATAACAAATACGATGCGGATAATCTCCAAATGCTTCTTGAAATGCTTGCCAATTGTGTTCAATCGCCGCGGCTGAATAAACATAGCAAGGAGTGCCAAATTGTTTGGCGATATGGGAAAGAGGAACGCTTTCAGCGTTTAGAGTCCCATTGGTGTAGTGGAATGCTTGCATGGCGCGTCTCGTGGTTGTTTGCCAGAGTGCATCTGGCATCATTGGCGATCATTATAACGGCTTAAAAAAGTATTGTGGAGATTATTATGATGATAATCATGCAATTATACGATTTTATCGTTGTTCATTAGTTGACAATTCGATAAGTAATGGATATGCTCTTAAAAGCATATTAACAAACTTAAATAGCTTTTAAGAGCAGATAATGACAGGTATTAATAAATTAATAAAAGCCCCACCTTTTGCTGTTGAGAATACTCTGAAACAGTTAGGCATTAATTTACGCACAGCAAGATTACGTAGGAATCTAACAATACAACAAGTAGCAGAAAAAATTGGTACGGGGTCACGCGCAGTATCCGACGCAGAAAAAGGGAAAATTTCAACTGGAGTAGGGGTTTATGCAGCCTTACTTTGGGCTTATGATCTTCTTGATCAATTGGACAATGTTGCTGAGCCAACAAAAGATCAAGAGGGGCAGACTCTAGCATTATCAAGAGAACGTCTACGTGCACGTAAAAGCAATGAAGGTTTAGATAATGACTTTTAAAATACAAAAAGAATATTACAATGGACTAATGATCAATGAATCTAATCGGTAAGATATGGCTATGACTGATCATTTCATTATGAAGAAACAGACAGTGCAAATATGGCATTGCTATCTGCCTGATTTATTTTCTAAAGAAACCGAATTATTTTCGTTATTAAGTCCTGATGAAATTGAACGAGCAAATCGTTTTAAATTTGAAATTCATAGACAGCGATTTATTGTTGCGCGTGCAACATTGAGACAATTACTTTTCAAATATATTGGAATTCCTGCAAAAGATATTCTTTTTTCTTATGGAGAACATGGTAAACCTTTTATTGAAAATCATCCTATTTATTTTAATGTTTCACATTCTCATGATAGAGCGATATTTGCTTTCACATTAGATCAAGAAATTGGAATTGATATAGAAAAAGTAGAAAATACCTTTAAAGAGAGTGTAGCAAAACGTTTTTTTAGCGAACAAGAATTTTCTGATTTAAAAAAAATGGCTGATCCAATACAAAATTTTTATCAAATCTGGGCGAAAAAAGAAGCCGTAATTAAACTCTTTGGAAAAGGATTGTTTATGCCTTTAGAAAACTTTTCCGTTTCAACAAGAAAACAAGATGAAAAAATTCAAATTGAATCATCTGAAATTTATATAAAAACAATCGATGTAGGCGAAGGGTATAAAGCAGCTTTAGCAACGTTTAGTAATATTAATTTTCAGCATTTTGAGCATTTTTAAATGTGTAAATAATATCTAAACGAAACGGTTTCCCAATTTTTCTTAATGTTTCTAAAGTAGGATTACCCACGCCTCGTTCAAGATCAATAATGATACGTGGTGCGATACCAACAAATTTTGCATACTCAGGCTGAGTCATCCCAACAATAGCGCGCATTGCTTTAATTGTTTCAGAGAGAGATAATTTTTTGTTGGCGAGATATTCATAGAATTTCTCTCTTGCTTCAAGACCTTGAATTTTTTTAACCATGTGGTTTCGCCTGTTTTAATGCACGAGTAACTTCTTGAATACGTCCATTCACTCTTTCAATTAAATCTGTATCAACATTGGCTTGATTCATAATGTCAGGTAGTTGTTCAGTAGTTTTTGCAAACTCAAAAAATAATTGTCGTAATTCGTTGGAAGTAACGTGATAGCTTGAAAATCGTTTTGCAACAACATCAGCAATTTTTCCCCATTCTGGAAAGCCTAAATATTCACCTTCACTCCAACGGCATACACGCGCAATGCCTTGTTCATCTAAAATCATTGGCGCAAAATCATATATAGGTGATAACAATATAGTGCCATCAGGGTATTTACTAATAGCAGTATTGCGTGAATGGTTATCGGTATTTCCAAGAGCAACATTCATCACATCACGTAATAAAAATTCTTTTAATTCTTTTTTTGGATGAGTTACATGCGGCATAAAAGCACTACATAGTATTTCCATTGGAATAGCTTGTCCAAATTCAGTGACATTCGCTAAAGAACATAAACTTTCTTGGCCATAACGAATTACTTTTTTTTGCACTACTTTTCTATCAAAACGCGGAACAAATAATGCATTGTTAATAAATTCAGGTAAAGCATGAACACGAAGCCCAACTGCTTTTGCTACTTGATAATAAGCTGCTTCATTACGTAAGACTGCTTTATCCGAATCCAAATGACCTCTTGGAAATTTAACAATAAAATGTTGCAATGCTTGTGAATCTGACAATACTCCATCTGCATGCCAATGATTATTGTAATCGAGTGTCAATAGAAATTTAGGCGCATCCCCTTGCACGCCAGTTGAACCAGAAACAGGAGCACCGTGACCACGTGCATACTCGATAAACATTTCCGCTCGTTTAATTATTTCTGATTTGTCAAAACCTGGGTGTTGATCATGATTTAATAATTCTGCTGCTTGTTTAACACGTAAATTACCAGGTGGATTGCTTGCACCTTGCAAGAGTAACTGCCAATCTGATTTAGGACCTTGATCAGATTGGTTAAGGAAATTTAATAAAGCACGCCTTCCCGCGCCTGAAGGTAATAAGTCCAATAAAAAAGCTGGCCAACATGGCGTTTTAATAATAGCAAAGTCAACAGGGTAACAAGCTGAAACAGCCTTGATGCCGGATTGGTTTATATGTTCAACTACAAAACGGGCATCATAAGCCAATAATCCTGGAGCTCGATATCCAAGCTCCCAAGCACTCTCTCCCAACAACGTAAAAGTTGCGGCTAAGTGCCATTCATTTTCGAAAAAAATTTCAATATCTGCTTTCATGTCATTATAATAGCATTTTACTTAGCAAATACACAAATAAATTGTCATTATAATAGCAAAAATTGATAATAATCAAACGGCTATGACATAGATTTCTTTACACTGTTATTTTCATTTTCACTATCAATTATGGTAATTAAAGGCCCGGTATACATTCCATAAAGATAATTTAAAACGTTTGTAGGTACTTTTGGACCATGTAATTTTTGAAAATCATTGATTAATTAAAAAATGGAAAACGATATGAGGTTGAAACACTTTCAGAAGATTCAGTTTTTAAATCCATTTTATTTTTTTCAATATTTTTTTATTCATCTAAAAAATGAACGTCAAAAATTGTTATAAATGAATTCAGAAAGTGGTATTTCCAGGATGTTACTTGCTGATTCTCTTTCCTAGCTCTTCATTTTCATTTTGTTTAGGGTCAATTAAAGATTGGATTTTATGGAGGTCGCTTGGACTTAATTGCATGCCGCGGGATTTAAGGGCCTTTCGGGGGTTTTTTTGGAAATCTTTTTTAAATTGAGGGTCATTTTGCCACTTGTTATAAACTTCCATCAATGTATTCATAGAAGCCTGCCAAGGTTGGGTATTATTTTAATCATAGCATAAAACGTATATACTGGTAAGTAGATGTTTCCAAAGGATGGGATATGTCAGCTGACGAATCGATGGATGAAACGATTAGTCTAGAAGCACGCTGTGCTTTAATCAAAGCAACACCCGCCTTTTCTATTTTAGCGAGTAGTCAGATCAAGGAACTTGCTGAGCTTTTTGAAGAAAAACAATTTTCTACTGGTGATATCATCATGAAAGAAAATGATTTCATCGATAGTATTTATTTAATTGTGCAAGGTAAAGCTGAAGTCAGTCATGAATTTTTAGAAAAAAAGAAAAAGGTCCAAGTCCCATTAGCTATTTTAAGTCAAGGTGAAACCATTGGTTTAAATGATACTGGCTTTTTCTCTTCAAGTGGAAAACGTACCGCCACAGTTCACGCGTTAACTCCTATGGTTTTATTATCATTATCAATAAAAAATCTACATGAATTTTTACGACGACATAAAGAATTACAATCTAAAATGTTTTCGTTCACTTCTCAAATATTAAAATTCTACTTAATAAAACAATCATTACCTTTTCATCAACTTTCTAATGAACGCATTATCGCATTGGCCGATAAAGTTAAAGAAATAACGATACCAAAAGGACAAGAAATTTTTAAAAAGGGTGATAGTGGTAATGAATGTTATTTAATAGCAAAGGGACAGGTAGAAATATTTACCCCTGAGGGTGAAGATGAAGAATCGAAAGTTTCAACCTTATCAGCACCTACTATGTTTGGGGAAGCAACATTGATTACTCAATCTAAGCGTAATGCAAGTGCGCGTGCATTAGAAGATTGTGAATTATTGGTTTTGCGCTATGAGTATTTATCTGAATTAATTGAAAATGAAGAAAATGTAGCAAAAATGTTTATGACTCTTATGCTGGATAGAAGTAAACCGCTAAAAAATCCAAGTGTAAGTATGCATCCAAGAACAACATTAGATGGCCAAGAAATTACTATTTTAAAAAATCCCATGAATGGTAGATATTTTAAATTATCAGATCAAGGCCAATTTATTTGGGAACAGTTAAATGGTAATCGTTCCATGCAAGAAATTACGTTAGCATTTGCAGATAAATTTGATATGTTTGCACCTGATTTAGTGGCTGCACTTATTTCAAAACTATCTCATGCTGGATTTATCGATAATGTCGAAATAAATACAATTCCTTCACACCAACCACTTTGGGTGCGAGTAGTGACCAAAGTGAAAAAAGTTCTTGAAGCCAGGATTGCATTTGGTGATTCTGATAAATGGGTTACCTCTCTTTATCAAAAGGGGATTTATTTTTTCTTTAAAAGAATCGTTCAATTTGTTTTAGGTTTATTCGCATTGAGTGGGTTTGTTGCATTCATATTTTCTACTACGCATACCATTCAAATATTTAAGACTATGCCCGATACCTGGATATTATTACTTTGTCTTATTCCTGCAACGTTATTACAAAAAACACTACATGAATTGGGACACGCATTTGCTACCAAATCATTTGGATATGAAGTGCATTATATGGGAATTGGATGGTATTGGTTAAGTCCAGTTGCTTTTACGGATACATCCGACATGTGGCTAAGTACACGAGGTCCTAGAATTGTTGTGAATTTAGCAGGCGTTTATACCGATGTTATTCTAGGCGGTATTGCAAGCATATTAGTCTTTATAATTCCAAATGCTTACGTACAAGGTTTTTTATGGATATTTGCGCTCTATGTTTATATCAGTGCATTTAGAATGATGAGCCCATTACAAGAATTAGATGGATATTATGTCTTAATGGACATGTTAGATCGCCCTAATTTACGTCAATCTGCTGTTGTATGGTTAGCGAAAGGGTTTCCTAAAGCGTTAAAAGAGCCAACATTATTTAAGAATAATTTACCAGAAGTATTTTATTGGTTAGCTTGTTTAGTGTTTTTAATCAGTGTGGTTGGGTTAACATTATTTTTGCAGGGCTTTGTTTTTAAAATCTTGAATATTCATTCCTCGAATATTTTTATTAGTTTAGCGTTACCATTTTTGGTGGTGTTAATTTCAAGTTTGACTATTATTGCAGAAATTAGAAGTTCAACTTAAATTTAAAATGAATAGTATCTGTAGAGTGATCTCAATAAAACATGCTTGTCCAATAGCTTAACTCATTGATTTATTGACTATTTCATTTTGAATCGGTCATCCATCATAATTTTTCTATTATCATCTATACTCTATATAGACTGAACTTTTGAGGAGTTTTCTCATGTTTTCAGATAAAAAACCTAAAAATGATTTTGAACTTCTTGGAATAACTGAATTAAAATTAGATTCCGAGATAAAATTACATGAAGTAGAACTGCTTAAGTTAGAATTAGAAGGTCATCATTTAAAAGAAGAAGCGATAAAAGTTCAGACTCATTTTGTAACCAAGCAATTTCATAAATTATCAAAAACAAAGCATCCTGATAAGGGAGGACATCAAGAGGAATATAAAAAAATTCAAGCAGCAAGGGATAGGCTAATAGATAAAATTAAAGAAGGAGAATTTCTACATGACACAGAAAAATTAAAATTCCCCGTTTATTCAAAACATCGTACTCAACAAGCAAAAAAAGAAAAACCTAGACATTCAGACGATTTTGAAGATTTTTCACCGCCACCACCACAAAAATCAATTTTTATCAGTAAGGCTGCAGAGGTACTGCAAAAAACGAAGTTATCCTTGCTGGCAACTTTAAAACGATTTCCTGATGAATTTATAGAAAAAAAGGTTAAAGGTTTAGGTATAGGAGAACCTAAAGACGATATGGAAGCAGTGGAAAATTTTGAATCTGCAATCAAACAAATAATGAATTTTTATAAAAATTTAAAAACATCTGAAAATTATCCGCTTAAATCCAGAATTCATGAAGAATTTAAAAATTTAAATAAATTTGTTCATGAAAATGCAGAATTTTTTCAAGAATATCAAACAAACAAAGATCAAGCATCTACAATACTGAAAGAATTAGATGAATTAGCCAATAATCCTTTGAAACAATTTGCTGAGAAAACAACTGCATCAACATCGTATTCATCCACTGCTTCAACAGCCGAAAAATTCAGTAATAAAGACCAAAAAAAGTCAGCTTCAGAATTTGCTCAATCCTTCTCTGATACAAAAAGTGCTGATACAAAAACCGATGAATTTCCTTTACCCAAAAATGTAAAAGATTGGATTCATGCTGTACAGATTAAAAGCAATGTGCCTCCAAATGAAGAAGAAATTTTTATTGCAGGTTCTATTAATGGCTATATACGTTCTGTCACTGAATATTACAGACATGGAAGAGCAATAGATACGGCGCAGTTTCTCAATTTACTTCGTCAAGATGCAGGGAAAGCTCGAGACAGCTTAAATGAATATAATAAACAATTTATTGAAAAACCGAATGCGGATGGTAAAATCACGTGCGTATTAATTAAGGAATTATTAATTAATTTAGACAAAGAAACATTTCAAAAAGCTTTTACAAAGGCTATTCAACTTGATTCAAAACAAATAGATATTCTTTATGACGTTTTTTATAATTCTCACATAGGAAATAAATATAAAATTCTTCCTATTGAATTACCTATAATACCAGAAAGACCTTTTGGATGTTGGTTAACAGAAACAATTGCTGAAATGAATAAAGCGCAAAATTTTAGTAAAAGCGATCATGGAAAAGATATGGAAGATCTTTATAAAGTAAAAGATAATCCTATAGAAGCATTAAAAGTGGTTTGTCAATTATGGGGTAATATATGCACTAAGAAGTCAGGAAGAAATAACTGGGATGCTTTTGCTGATAAAGTTGAAAACTATGTGTTTAGGCATCATTTTACTCGCAATTTAGCATATATTCTTAAAGCGGCAGCCAGAGATCCGGAAGGCCAAGAATACTTAAATGAAATAGCCAAAGACAAACAATTTGATTTTATTAATGATACTTTTAAATCTTCCTTAGACCGATTAAAAAATGAAAAACATTATTCTTATTCCTATCTTCCCAAATATCCAGATTTATTTAAATTGCCGCAACCAAGCGCTTCACATACGCCAAAAAAATAAATATCCAACATCAAATCTTCATCGGCAAGATGACCAATTCTTTACCTTGCAAATGCAGTTGACGTTGCAATGCCATAGGAGTTTCATTGTGCAGTACTCGAGTAAACCAATTATCATGCTCGAAAATTAATTTACTGGAAAAGAAAATACAATTTGGATATTTTTCTCCGACTTCTTCGGATAATTCTAATAATTTTTCAACGGTATCTGTTCCGTACGCACTATAACTTTCTGCTGCTAAACCATATTGTTGGCAGTAATGAACAAAATAATTTAAAACTTCACTGACTTCTTCCTTCATTTTTTCAAGTGCAGCTTGTCCAGTAAAACTTCCTACATCAACAATGCCTACACTGATAAAAATAAAATTTTTAAAATGTTTTGGAAAAATTCGTAATACGCAAAGTAACGTGTGCATACCAACGCCAAAACTTTTCCCTACAAAAATAACAGCTGTTGGTTGGGTTGGATCAGGAATAGGAGGGTTATCCACTTCTGTCAAAGGTTGTTTTAATTGAGTATCCAGTAAAGTTAACTTTCTTTTTACTTCGTTATAGTGTCTTTTAATTAATAAACAAAAACCAATAACGGTACAGGTTATTACAGTTGTTACCCAACCACCCGATTCAAATTTAGAATATAAAGTAACGCTTAAAATACTGGTTGTAATGATTAAAGCAAAAGTAGAAAAACCTAATCGTAAAATCCATCGGGGAGAAGCTTTTTCTCTATGTGTAGCCCAATAAAAACATAAGCCTAAAATAGATAATGAAAATGTAATGAATACATTAATACTATATAAAATGACCAGTAAACTAACTCGTCCTTTGTGCCATAATAAAAGGGTGAGTGCTGAAATGCCAAATAGAATTAAACCATTTTGTACCACTAAACGGCTAGATAAATGACGGAATCGATTGGGTACCCAACCATCTACTGCCATATTGGCAAGAACACTAGGACCTGCTAAAAATCCAGTGTTTGCACCTACGAATAATAATCCTGCTTCTAAAAGTAAGGTGATGGATAACAGGATTTTTCCAAAAGTTGAATCACCCAAAATAGAATGAAATACAACGGCATTTAATGTTTGTCCTGGAATCGAATGCGCATTCCATAATAAATATAATAAAATAATACCTGCTGCTGTGATACTTAATGAAGTGGCCATATAAAACATGGTCCACTTACCTGTAGTGACTCGGGGTTCTGTTAATCGGTTAACATTATTTGATACGGCTTCAAGACCCGTGTATGTTCCACTTCCTAATGAATAAGCATGTATTATGAGAGCAAGTAAGGGTAACCAACCCATAGTGGCGGCAAGTGATTTTGTTTCCGTAATCGTGTCTGGAATCATACTAATTAATCCAGAACGGTGAGCGCCAATTCCATAAACAATTAGACATACATGAAGAATAAAAAATCCTAAAAAGATAGGCAGTAATACTTTGATTGATTCTTTCATGCCGCGTAAATTAATAGCAGTAAGCAGAATGATTAATATACTTTCGAAAAGTAATTTATAAGAAAGTAATTTTCCAGGTAATAAACTAAAAATAGCGTCTGTTCCGCTGGCAACTGAAACAGCAATTGTTAATGTATAATCAATTAATAAAGCTGCACCCGATATCAAACCAACATAAGGCCCTAATAGTTGCGTAGCAACTTTGTATCCGCCGCCGCCGCTTGGAAATAATTCGATAACTTGATTATAAGCCAATGAAATTATAAATACGGTTGCAGCAGTTGCAATCGCAATATACAAAGCAAGATGTGTGTGAGAACCCAGTGCGATAAAGGTTTCTTCAGGACCGTAACAAGAAGATGATAAACCATCAGCGCCTAATCCAACCCAAGCTAATAAAGCAATTAAAGAAATATGTCTTAAAATATTTGGATTAAAAGGATTAAGCGGTGCACCAAAAAGTGTTTGCTTTAATCTAGATTGAATTGACATATAGGTTCCATCGTCATCATTTTTTTATCACACTTCCTCGTTTACATTACTCTACTTGGGCTGCATTCGTAAAGCACCATCTAAACGAATTATTTCACCATTTAGCATTTCATTTTCAATGATGTGCATTGCTAACATAGCAAATTCTTGCGGCTTTGCTAAACGTTTAGGAAAAGGAACAGATTGAGCTAAGGCTTCACGTGCTTCAGTAGGTAATTTTTCGAACATAGGTGTATCAACAAGACCGGGGGCAATCGTCATGACGCGAATGCCGAATTGAGAAAGTTCACGTGCTGCGGGTAAAGTTAAAGCCACAATTCCTCCTTTAGAGGCACTATAAGCAGTTTGTCCAATTTGTCCCTCATATGCAGCAACGGAAGCGGTATTAATAATCACTCCACGCTCACCCGAGTCATTAATAGGTTGAAGTGGAATCATGCTAGCAGCAGCTAATCGCATCACATTAAAGCTACCCATTAAATTAATATCGATGACCTCTTTAAACTCTTCAAGCGGCATAGGGCCATCTTTTCCAACCATACGCTTGCTTCTGACAATACCTGCGCAATTTATACAAATTCTTGCAGGCCCAAGTTCTTTATTCACTTTTGCGATAGCGGATTCAACACTAGCAGCATCTTTTACATCACAAACGACTGACAATGCGTTTATTTTTTTTGCCATTTCTTCAGTCGCGTTTGGATTTACATCAAAGATTGCAACTTTAGCGCCTGCTTGGCTTAACATAGTCGCTGTTGCTGCACCCATGCCAGATGCTCCCCCAGTAACAATGGCGGAATAATTTTTAATTTTCATTTTATCCTTTCCTTTGAAAAAAATTTTTAATGGTGGATACTATATAACAAAATGAAATTGACAAGAAAAGGAAAGTCTTCGTAATGAAAATTCTAGTCGCGGTAAAAAGAGTGCTTGATTATTCAACTAATATTAGATTAAAAGCAGATCAAAGTGGTGTAGAAACGCAAAATGTTAAGATGACAATTAATCCTTTTGATGAAATAGCGATTGAAGAGGCGGTTAGATTAAAAGAAAAAGGAATTGCAAAAGAAATAGTTGTTGTTTCTATTGGACCCACACACTGTCAAGAAACCATACGCACAGGATTAGCAATGGGCGCTGATAGTGGTATTTTGGTAGAAACAAACGATGAGATACAACCATTAGGTGCAGCCAACATTTTAAGATCGTTAGTTGAAAAAGAAAATCCCAATTTATTTATTTTAGGCAAACAAGCTGTGGATTCAGACAATAATCAAACGGGCCAAATGCTTGCAGGATTATTAAATTGGCCGCAAGGTACTTTCGCATCAAAAGTACTGATTGAAAATAATAAAGTTCATGTAACACGTGAAATAGACGGCGGCTTAGAAACATTATTATTAAATCTTCCAGCAGTGATTACGACGGATTTACGCTTAAATGAACCTCGTTATCTTTCATTACCGAATATAGTCCAAGCTAAACGTAAAACAATTAAAATAATTCCCTTAAAAGAATTAAATGTAGATGTTACACCGCGATTAAAAATATTAAAGGTTTCATTACCTGAAAAAAGGCGTAGCGGAGTTAAAGTGGCGGATGTAAAGGATCTAGTGAATCGTTTAAAGAATGAAGCGCGGGTGATTTGATGAAAACAATAGTCATTGTTGAACATGATAATAAAGTATTTAAACAAACCAATCTTCATGTTTTAACAGCAGCAAAGCAATTAAATCATGAGATTGATTTATTTATTATAGGTTATCAATGTGATGAAGTAGTAAAACAAGCATCCCATTGTGCATACATTAAAAAAGTATTAGTCGCTGATGCGCAAGTTTATCAACATCAACTGGCTGAAAATACGGCTGCATTAATTGCAGAAATAGCTAAAAATTATGATTATATTCTTGCACCAGCAACTACCTTTGGAAAAAATCTATTGCCGCGTGTTGCAGCATTAATGGATGTTGCAATGATTTCAGATGTTATAAAAATCGAAACCGCAGATACCTTCGTAAGACCTACTTATGCTGGAAATGTGCTTACGACCATAAAATCAGAAGATGCTAAAAAAATTATTAGTATTCGCATGACGGCATTTTCTGCTGCATCAGCCAAGGAAACGCAATCCATTCCAGTGGAAAAAATTTCGCAAATAGTTCCAAACACGGATTCTCAATTTGAAAATCAAGAATTAACAGCGTCATCTCGTCCTGATTTAGCTGATGCGCGAATTGTTGTGTCAGGTGGTCGTGGATTAAAGAGCGCAGAAAATTTTAAATTAATAGAAGAATTAGCTGATCTGTTAGGTGCAGCCGTTGGCGCTTCACGTGCAGCAGTGGATGCAGGTTTTGCACCCAATGATTATCAAGTTGGACAAACAGGAAAAATTGTCGCACCTGAATTATATATTGCGATTGGAATTTCAGGCGCTATACAACACTTGGCAGGAATGAAAGACAGCAAAGTGATTGTAGCAATCAATAATGATCCAGATGCTCCGATTTTTCAAATAGCAGATTATGGATTAGTCGGCGATTTATTTTCATCAATTCAAGAATTACGTAACGAACTATCTAAATCGCTATCACACTAAGGAATAGGAATGAAATTAACGTTTTTAGGCGCAACAAAAACAGTGACAGGATCTAAATTTTTATTAACATGTGGAACTAGAAAAATTCTAATTGATTGTGGTTTATTCCAAGGTTTAAAAGAATTACGTTTACGTAATTGGACAAAATTTCCTATAGAGCCCCATTTAATTGATACGGTTATTTTAACTCATGCGCATATTGATCATAGTGGTTATTTACCTGTATTAGTTAAAAATGGTTTTGCCGGAAAAGTATATTGTTCCGATGCAACCAAAGAATTATGCGAAATATTATTGCCTGACAGCGGATATTTACAAGAAGAAGAAGCCAAATTTGCAAACAAATATGGGTACTCTAAACATAAACCTGCTATTCCGCTTTACACTAGAGCAGAAGCTGAAAAATCATTAGAACAATTTCGCGCTCTTGGTTTTAGAAAATCGTATAAGTTAGGTGAAGATACTCATTTATCATTAATTCCAGCAGGCCATATTTTAGGAGCATCGTTTATTCAATTTAAATATTATGAAACTAAAATATTATTTTCGGGCGATTTAGGAAGACCACATGATCCTATAATGCAAACTCCATCCGTTATTCAAGCAGCAGATTATTTAGTACTGGAATCAACCTATGGAAATCGCTTGCATCAAAAAGTGAATCCAATGGATGAATTAGCAGAAATCATTAATCGCACCATAAAAAGAGAAGGTACAATTGTTGTACCTGCTTTTGCAGTTGGACGAGCACAACATTTATTATATTTATTATATTTACTTAAAAAAGAAAATCGCATTCCTTCCGTGCCAATCTATTTAGATAGTCCTATGGCAAAAAGTGCAACTGAAATTTTTCGCAAATATGCGGATTTACATCGTTTAGATGCAGAATTATCAAAAAAAGTGACAGAAGTTGCGATCATGGTAAACACGAAAGAAGATTCGCAAGCATTGGATGAAATAACCACGCCAAAAATCATTATTTCAGCAAGTGGTATGTTAGAAGGTGGAAGAGTGTTGCATCATATTAAACAATTTGCACCTGATCCAAAAAATACGATTATCTTTGCAGGTTTTCAAGCAGCAGGTACACGTGGTTATGACATGATTAATGGTAAGAAAACAATTAAAGCATTTGGAGAGCCTGTAGAAATCAATGCTGAAATAAAAGTTTTAAATAACATGTCAGCGCATGCTGATTATGATGAAATCTTGGATTGGCTTGCGCATTTTAATCATTATCCACGTAAAGTATTTATTACTCACGGCGAACCCGATGCTGCGCTGTCATTAAAAGAAAAAATTGAAAGTAAATATGGCTGGTCATGTGTGATCCCGGAATATATGCAGACGGAGACATTGGCGTAAATTAAAATTCCTTAGAATTTTAGACCCTGGCCTTTAGGCCGGGAAAAATTGAGGTTTGGAGGAGAGGTGCAGACCTCCTCCAAACTTAAATTGACTCCGAAGGAGACACTGTTTCTTTTACTGCTATAGCAGTAAATTTTATTTTTATATTTGCTTTTTAACCTATTTCATAAGAAAATTTAGTTTTTTTACTGTTAAAGCAGTAAAATTCTCAAAAAACTCTATTAAACTAAACAAATTCACTTGAAAAAGCGGAATTTTACTGCTATAACAGTAAAAAGAGGCTTGATTATGCAGAAAATTGCCGAATTAATAAGATTCTATCGTAAGCAAAACAGGTTAACTCAACATCAACTGGCTGATCTTGCTGGTGTTGGAAAAACTGTCATATATGATATTGAAAAAGGAAAAGAAACCGTGCAATTTGATACATTAAAAAAAATCCTGGATGTATTAAATATTAAATTGATTTTTGAAACCCCATTTCAAATAACACTGAAAGATAAATCATGAGAAAAGCTAATATATATTTTAATGGTATTATCGCAGGAATTTTAGAAGAAACGTCTCCTGATCAATATCGTTTTACTTATTCACCGGAATACAATGGCGAACCTATTTCTCTTACCATGCCAATAAAAAAAACTGTTTATGAGTTTAATCAATTTCCTATTGTATTTGAGGGACTACTTCCTGAAGGAATATTGCTTGAAGCTTTACTTAGAAAATATAAATTAAATAAGAATGATTATTTCGGTCAGCTATTAGTAACGGGTAAAGATTTAGTTGGTGCAATTACTGTTGAGAAAATAAAATGAAACGTTGTCCGATTACCTATGAAATCATTAATGATAAAAAATTATATTCTCAACGTGGCTTAAAAAAATTATCTCCTTTATTAACAAATCTTGGAATCTTAGATTATAGTGCAGCTGAACAACGTCAAGAAGCTGTTGAACGCGCAGGAAAAATGTCTATTCAAGGCGTGCAAACTAAATTAAGTGCTCAATTAAAAGTAAAAGAAGAAAAATTTGAATTAGTCGATGCACGTGGTCAATATATTTTAAAACCTCAAAGTGAATATTATCCAGAATTGCCTGAAAACGAAGCTATTACAATGACATTGGCGGAAATGATTGGAATTGAAATTCCTATTCATGGTCTGCTTTATTCAAAAGATAATAGCATGACTTATTTTATCAAACGCTTCGATAGATTTGGACACAATAAAAAATATGCCTTGGAAGATTTTGGGCAACTACAAGGTTTATCTCGTGACAATAAATATAAAAGTTCCATGGAAAAAATAGCAAAAACTCTTCAATTTTGTAGCGCACCAAAAATTGAAGCGCCAAAATTATTTAAATTGACGTTATTTAATTTTTTAATCGGTAATGAAGATATGCACGTAAAAAACTTTTCACTTATTACACGAGAAAATAGAATAACATTATCTCCCGCATATGATTTACTAAACAGCACTATTGCACTAAATGATGCTCAAGAAGAATTAGCACTACCTCTCAATGGGAAAAAAAGAAATCTACTGCGCAAAGATATTTTTGATTATTTTGCTATTGGACAATTGGAGATTAATAAAAAAGTAATTGATTCGATTTGTTTAGAAATAAATAATGCAATACCAGAATGGAAAATTTTAATAACTCATAGCTTCTTATCGAAAACCATGCAAGAAAAATTTCTTAATTTATTAGATTCTCGATATACAAGACTTTTTTAGGTATACATTTGGAGCATACGGTGTGGGCTTCTGCGGGATTAGCTTAAACCACTTCCACTAGATCTGAATATCCTTTTAGTATTTTATCTGAGGTTATGAATTTAAGTGGTTCACTGATAGCTTGTGCTATCAGAATACGATCAAATGGATCACGGTGAATATTTTTTAGTTGAGATAAATTTGCTGCGTGTTTTGTTGTAATTGGCATTTCTAAAAATCCATTTTCTTCAATAGCATTTATCACTTCAAAAACGTCTACCTTCAGCTTTTTTAAAGTTATTTTAATACTTATTTCCCAAATAGATGCGCTGCTCACAAAAACTTCTTCAGCATTAATTATTAAATCACGAGCTTTTTTAGACAGTTCAGAGCTATTTTTAAGCCACCAAATAAAAATAGGGGTATCGATTAGTAAGCGCATTATTTACCTTCAAATTCATCGAGAATATTTTTAGGTAATGGCGCATCGAAATTATCTGCAATCCAAATTTTTCCTTTGAAAGTACCTGGTTTGCGTTTGGGTTTTTTGATAGTTAATGAAGATAATTTAGCGATAGGCTTACCTGCTTTTGCAATAATGATATCTTCGCCATTGGCTGCAGCATCTACTAGTTTTGAAAATTGGGTTTTAGCTTGATGGATATTGACAATGTGCATATTTTCCCCCCTGACTAAGTTTAGTCTAGTCCATAACTAGGGGGTTTGCAAGTATTTGAGCACACGAATTCTTCTTCCTTCTTTTGCAGCCTCTACTCTAACCAAGCAAAATAAGCTTCCATTGCACCCACAATGCCGCCACCTACAATTTTGAGTTCGCTTACTGGGTAGCTTGGTAATAACGGAGATGTCATCAATGCTTTGTTGTATGGATGATAATACCGAGCCTGTAATCCAATTGCTTTTGATGTAGAGAAAAGGGGTGTAGCTCGTCTAATGGTAGTGCGCAGCATAAATGATCCTCGCTTTATATTACATAAATTGTGCTAAATTATAGTTAAATACCTAATTAAGTGCAAGTTATAAAAAAAACGTTATCAGGATTAGTTAAACTAGGAACCTTACAAACATAAATTTACAAATTATTTATAACGATTCCTTAAGCACTCTGACAGAGCAAGTCCAATAACCGCAGTGCTGATAGCATAGACTACTGGTTTAAAAAAAGAAAAAGGGAAGAAAGTCCTAGCAGGCGCAAGCATTTGTCTCAGCACATTTTTTTCAGCAGCAGAAATCGACGCATGAGAACTTAATATTTTTATTATATCCTGTTCTTTAAAATGCTTTAAATAAGGAAAAACGGTTAAACCTTTTCTGACCATTTCAAAAATAAAAATGCAATCATCGTTTTTTGGTTCGCCAATAGCAAATCCAAATATTTCCTTATAATTGTTGTATCGTATAACTATTTTTTGATGCAATATTTCAGGCTTGTTAATTTTTATAAAATCCAAACGTTGTTTAATAAAATCCATTTCCCCAGGTGATAAAATTGATTTTATCTCATTCCAGTCATCATCGTTAAATGCCAAGCAACTTTCAATATGTTTTATTAAAAATGACATACGAAGCAAAGGACTGATGGCTAATAATAGTTGATAAATAATATAGTCATTTTCAAAAAAAGCATTTATTTTGAATAGTTCATCTGCCCATTGTGTTTTGGCATCAGAATTGCTTAACCTATCAAATATGCAGATAAAATCACACGTATCAAGTTTATTAAAAATTCCTTTTCCTTCTATCTTTAAATAACTCAAAATATTTTTATCAAATGCAGATTTTGCTTCTACTGAAGGGATAACTTCCTGATGATTTCCATAAGGGGAGAGCAACGAAGTTGATACTTCCTTTATTCTAGGAATAAAATTATTTTTCCGATTAGTCATTTCTAGTAACACAAGATCATCAAAATGCTTTTTTTCGTGAGGAGTTAGTTTTTCACATAGTTTGTGCAGTTCAATTTTATAAGGAGGAATACCAATAGCTAAATCGAGAGTTTGTTGCATTCCATTGATAATATCTTGAACCAATTCATCAATGGATAGCGCATAAATACAATTAGGATTATCTCGAATGACAAAAGGAAAATTATTTTGAAGCAACAAATAATTTAACAATAACATTGAAAATGTTCTAGTATTTCCATCAACAAACGGATGTAATCGTTCGCAATTTTGAATAAAATGAATAATAACTTTTAGTTTCTCCAATTTTGAATTGGATAAAAGTATTTTTTGCTTGTAGCTTTCGATAAACTTTTGCATTCTTAATTGAAACAGATTGTTAAAATTATTTTGTTTTTCATCCAAAAAATGTTCTAAAAAAAAGGTTGCACCTGGTTTTTTTAACTCGTTAATTAATTTTTCATCTGTTATAGAAGTAATCACTACATTTTTAGAAGAAAAATAACATGGAATACTGTTTTTTTCTGCCAATGCATTAACATCGATATATGAAGACTTGAAACTATCTTGATGAAGTGATTTTAAAACTTGAATCGGTGTTGCAATAGTGATTGAACCCAAGCCCTCGGTTGATTTAAAAAATGTAATAGAAGGAAAATCTTTATCCTGTATGTTATAACTTTTCATATATTGAATTAACTCATCAACACCATTTTCTGTGGAATAGGTAATAACAGCAAAAACACGACTAGTTCTGTACAAATCCTTTGATTCGATATCAAAGTTTAAATTTTTTACCTGATTTGTAGCCAGATGATGCAATGTAACGATGAATTGATATAAATCAGATACAGGTTCAAAGAGTTTTTGAAATGCAAGCAACATTGCATGTAAATATCCTGGTTCTGTTTTCTCAAATGCTATCCAACCTTGATGCTGCCTATTACCATCAATAAAAAGTCTCCATATTTCTTGTGGTGGTATTGCGTTTCTCAATTGAGTGAAATAGGATTTAAAAAGTTTATCGTATTGCTTTTCAATGTTATCCAACTGCAAGTTTAAATGAGTTTTATCCAATTTCTGACTTGAAGTCATTTTTTTTAGGGTGTATGATTTCATTTCTTCCACGCTTTGTTGATTAAATTATTTATCTAAAGAGCTCTATATACTACTGTTGGATGTATACTACTGAACTTCCCGATGTGCAACAATACGCTGCGATAAATATTGTCATGCCAGCTAAGGTGATATTCCTATCAGGTTCTAACAATGATTTTGGTTTACTGATATGGATGTCACTTGATCCCATTTTTTCGTCATTTCACAGCGTCATTTAATGTCTGTACGATGAATTTATTTATTGTTGCATGTTGTTGTTCTGCAGCAAGAGCAACACGTCTATGCAAGTCTGGGCCTAAACGTACATTTAAACTACCTTTGAAAGGTGTTTCTGGTTCAATATTTTCTTTACGACATGTTTCAAGATAATCATCAATCGATTCTTCAAAAGATTTACGTAAACCACGAGCATCAGTTGCTTCATAAGTTACTAAAGCGCGAATAAATTCAATTTTCCCATAAAAAAATAATTCTTCATCATCAAAATGAACAGAACCAAAATAACCTTTATATTGCATTAAATCTTTCATAGTAAACCTTGCTGACTTAGTAGATCGATCACATTTTCTCACTAGTAACGTTTTAAAATTAATATAATTCAAATCTCTGAATTTTGCGACTCTTTTTAGTTGCAATTGAATAAAAAAATTATCTCGTTGATAAAAAGGGATTTACTTATACTTGAATCAGGTACAGTAATCAAGAATCATGAGGTGTTATCCCAATCAAAAGACTACAAGTCATGGACAATAAATACCCATTACGATATACTTTGCTCAACTCAAAATCTAACATGGTAAATAAATGTATGCAAAGTACCAAAATTCAGAAAACGAATGAATCAACCGATGTAAAATCACATAAGTCTGCTGTGGTTTCACAAGTTTCCAAAGCCTCTCTAAAAGGTAATTTTACTTACCATGAACGGACTAATGCATATGTGTTACGGGAGAATGATGTATTGTCTGTTTTTGGGCGCGATAGTGAAGAAAAAATCATAGAATTTAAAACTGATAAAGAAACATTTCCTAACGCAATTACGCTAGTAGATAACAGAAAACAAGTACTTGTTGGAAATTCCAAAGGAATAACTGTTTACGACTATAAGGATCCGAAATCAACTCAAGTGAAAACACATAGTTTTCCTATCCTACCAGAAATAAAAAAAGAATTTGATGAGGCTGCAGAGCATTACAAAGGTAGAAGGCAGTTTAAGATACACAATCAAATCCAAAATATTGTATTGCTAGCTGATAATAAACATTTTATCTCAATAACGTTTCATTCTTATGAATCAAGTGGACGTATGTCAATTGTAATGGAATCAGGGTTGAGTACACGATCTTTATGGCGATTTGATGAAACTGGAATTGTCCATGTGAATAGTCAGTGCGGGAAAAATATTGATTGTTTTTTTCCTGTTAATTCAGAATATCTTATCTGTAGTAGTGATAAGGTCTTAGCTGTCAAGCCTATAGCACAGGTTTTTGGGCAAGCGGATTATGTTTTGCTTGATTGCGATGGTGTAAATCGAGTCGCACCATTTGCAAATGAAAAATATTTACTGACAAGTAATTATAGATGCGTAATAGATTCAGATATGATTTCGCTGAGAAGTATTTCAGATCCTAAACCTATTGCTCGTTTTAAATATTCCTATTCGCATCCACATAAAAATTACGAATTTTACGAAATATCTTTTATTATTGTTCTTCCTGATGATGAGCATTTTATCATTGGAGCTAGGTTAGGTAATACTCGTACAGGCAGGCCAGAATGTTCTGCTGAATTGTGGAATGTAAAAAATACTGAAAAACCTATTCAATCACTATCAGAAGATTTAATGGATGCCTCTCTCTCAAGCATTGATATCGATTTAGAAGGAAGAATAACTTATCTAAAAAAACGAGAAAAAGAGAATTCATATATCGATACCCCAGGACCTATTGATAAAGGTAGTTTAGAATTAGAATGCGTTTCACGTTGGTTTAATGAAATAAAATCATCTTTACTTATCTTTCCTGAACATGTGAAAAATATTCTTGTTCAGTATTCAGCATTTACATCTAAAACAAATTGTCTTGCCTTTTTCAAGCCTAGTCAAAAACCAGTTGAGGATCTTGTTCAATCTCAAAATAAAAACCCAAACCTTTAATAGCACCCGAGAAACTTGATGAAAACTACAACGCAAATAAAATCAGTGACTGATAGTAAAGTTGCACCAGTTTCTGTCACAAGCACATTGAAGCAAGCACTGACTCATGAAAAATTTTGGCCGGACAACAATTCTGAATTTATCACAGACCCTAATAAAAAAATCTGGTTTCATTATGATAAAAATTTTATTTACGTTATAAATCCAAATGACCGAACAATCGAAAAGATTATTACTATAGAGCCCACAAATGAAATTCACATTAAATGTCTAAAATTACTTCCAAATGGCAATATATTCTGTGGCTACACGACATGGAATAATCCAAATCAAACTTTTATTATTATTGAGTTTGATACAAAAACCTATCAAGAAATACAAAATTCAAAAGTCACTATACCTGCGCCTGATAACAGAAGTGACTTTGAAGATGCAGCGGTTATTGATGATTTGCATTATGCATTATTGTTCACCGATAGAATTTTTATATGGAATAAGTCGAAAACCAATTTTGATCAATCATTCTTGACGTATTCAAGTGATGATGAACCAACTAATTTTTTTGATTTATACAACAAAATTCACGTTTATTCAAAAAAATGGTTGTTTGTAGAAGAAAAAGGGATGATTTCTTTAATTAATCTAGAAACGTCACAGCATATGCGTGCATTTTCTGGAAAGAAAATCAGGATTACTCCCGATAAACATATTTGGGTGAATGATGATGATGGAATTACTCTATATAGATTAGTTGAAGATAAAAACAATGATAAATTAGTACTTATTAAAAAGATATCTCATGATGGATATTCAAGATTTTTACCGCTACCTAAGAAAAATTTACTAGCTAATTATTTTGATGACGATACAGAATCTCATATCATATTAAAAAACTTGAGTTCTGGTGAAATAGTCAAGCAGATAAACTGTATGAGTGGCGGAATATTTTTATATGCAACAGAAGATGATTTAAATTATATTATTTCTGATGTATGTTCTGGTACAATAAATTTATCTTCTTTGCCGCAAGTCAAGTTTGACTTATCAGAACAGAAGGGGATGGAAGAATATATTATTCCTAAAATTGGAAAATTATCGTCAAAGATTTTTGATCATAAAAGAGAAATTAAAACATTAGCAATAGGTAAAGAACATAAAAAATTATCAGAACAACAAAGATTTTATGGAATCATATCGAAATTGATCGTAGACAATGATAAGGCAATGTCAGCTGAACTTGCTATCGATCTTGCTTCTGATAAATTGATTATTACTATTTTTATGGATAATGATACTAAGCTTAAAGAACCTTTTGTAATTCAATATGTGAATGAGGAGTCATCCTACATTATCTGTCATTTAAAAAGTAAATCCCACGACGATTGCTTCTTTTTATTCAGTGGTGATACATTAAAACTTCTAGATACTGTAGTAATAGATAGTGATGTCTGGTACTGCATTATATCAGGAAATCGATTTTTAGTAGCAAGTGAAGGGGTCATTTATTCTTGGACGATTGAAGATAATAAGCTAAGCTATTATCAAAAAATATTGTTAAGACCCGTTACTCATCCAGAAGTATCAGACACAATATTAGAAAAAATTGTAAAAATTGTCCCTTATGCAGATGGCAAAAAATTTATTGCCTGTGGTAGAAAAAGTATGTTTTGCCGTAGGAAAATTTCAACTTTTTATCTTTTATCTTTAGAACAACAAAACCAATTACAGTACAAAGGAAAAATTGTAATCGATAATCTTGGGCATTATGAACGGCCCGTCGTATTAAAAGATAATATACATTGTATTTTTGTAAGAGGTTTTGAAGAAATTGCAGTTTGGAATCTAGAGACAAAGAGTTTTGTAGAGAAATTCAAAATTTCTATCCCTGATCTCAAAAATAGTGAACATATTACATTCTACAGACTATCGCAGTTCAGTCATGATCAAATCGCTTTAATATTTGAAAAAGATAATCAAACAATCGCATATCTTATTCCACAAAATCAGTTTCCTGGATTGCAAGAATTTTTTAATCAGGCATTAACTATTATAAATGATTGCGTCAATCCGAATTTAAGTATGATAAGATCTTTGGTGACTCAAATTATTGGTTCTTATCTAGAGTTTATTCCTTCACCTAAAGAGTTAGAAAACCATCATTACAAAGAAGACGTTGATAAACCCTCTTCTCCACAAACATCAAATCGTTTTTTTGCATCGACTGCGAGTACCGATAACAGAACTGTAATCGAACAGAGGACAAACAAGGAGAGTCATTTCAAAATCACTCTCCTTTAGGTTTTAAATAAACGCAACCAGATTTTCCAACATTTCCTGTCTACCTGATGCTAGTTTAGGTTTTAAATTTTTTGCAAAAGCAAGATCAGAAATTTTTTCAAAATCCAGAGTGGTCAAAAGTTCCTTGCCAAATTCCGTATCCCAGCCCGCGTAACGTTGGTTGATAAACTCTTGTAATTGTCCGTTTTCGATTAATTGCGCTGCCATTAATAATGCACGTGCTAAATTATCTGCACCACCAATATGACTATGAAACATATCTTCTAACTCAATACTTTGACGTCGTAACTTGGTATCAAAATTTAAACCGCCTGTGGTAAAACCGCCATTTTGTAAAATAAAATATAAAGCCAATGTCATATCAGATACATCCATAGGAAATTGATCGGTATCCCAGCCTAATTGAGGATCACCCTGATTTGCATCAATGCTGCCAAAGATACCGTTTGCAATAGCATAAGCAACTTCATGGGGAAAACTATGTCCAGCTAATGTGGCATGGTTGGTCTCTATATTGACTTTAAATTCTTTTTCTAAATTAAATTTTTGCAAAAAAGCATATACAGTTGCAGTGTCAAAATCGTATTGATGCTTAGATGGTTCACAAGGTTTGGGTTCAATCAATAAAGTTCCTTTAAAACCAACCTTGTGTTTGTAATCGACTAATAATGATAAAAAACGTCCTAACTGCTGTTGTTCACGTTTCATATCTGTATTTAATAAACTATCATAGCCTTCGCGGCCACCCCATAATACATAATTTTCACCTTTGAGTTGATGTGTTACATCAAATGTTTGTTTGACTTGGGCGACAGTATAAGCAAAAATTTCAGGATCAGGATTAGTTGCAGCACCTGCCATGTAGCGACGGTGATTAGTCAAATTTGCTGTTCCCCATAAAAGATGAATTTTTTTATTCTCCATTTCGCGTGCCATCTTTTCTGCTATGATTTGTAAATTGGTTTTAAATTCTTGTAAATTATTGCCTTCAGGTGCAACATCTCTATCGTGAAAAGTATAATATTTCAGACCTAATTTTTCGATAAACTCAAACGCTGCCTGTAATTGCGCTTCTGCTCTTTTCATTGGATCTAATAAAGCAAGCCAGGGCCTATCAAAGGTTGCTTCCCCGAAAATATCCTGTCCTGACCAACAAAACGTGTGCCACATACAGATTGCAAGACGTAAATGTTCTTCCATGGGTTTACCAAGAATTTCACGTTTGGCATCATAATAACGATAAGCAAGAGGATTTTTTGTTTGTGGGCCTTCATAACGAATAGGTTCAATAAAATCAAAAAAATGAGACATAAACGCTTCCTTAAAAAATTAAAAAAAAGATTCTAATCGTTGATATAACTCTTTAAATTGTTTGTGTTTCATAGCATATTCCATCACTAACTGATTATCCGGCGAAATGACGGCTTCTACTTCTGGAACTGATAAATGAGCATTTGCATTTAATGCTGACCATGCTAAAAGAGCTGCACCTGTAGCTGCACCTACTTCACGATTTTTAGTATAAATAAGAGGTCGATTCAGTACGGAAGCTAAAATTTTTCCCCAATATAAACTTTGTGCTCCACCACCCACGACAAATACTTTATTTATTTTAATTCCTGCATTCAACATAGCTTGCTGTCCATCTGCAAATGCAAAAGCAACACCTTCTAAAATGGCTTTAGTCATGTGTGCACGAGATGTTTGATGGCTTAATCCAAGAAAGACCCCGCGTGCATGAGGATTATTATGAGGAGATCGTTCACCTGATAAATAAGGTAAAAATATTAGATTGTCATGTGAATCCGATGTCTGTACTGCTTCAGCTAATAATTCAGTTTCAGACATTTTGATGGTTTTTGCAAACCAGCTTAAACAACTGGCTGCACTTAAATGAACTGTCATATGATGCCAACGGTTGGGTAGGCAATGACAAAAACTGTGTACGCCACCATGCGCATTTGAAGTATAGGTATTGCTTGAAACAAAATACACACCCGATGTTCCAAGGGATAAAAAACCTGTACCTTCTTCTATGACATTCGTACTAATTGCAGCAGCTGGGTTATCACCACCACCGCCAATTATTTTGGTATTCTCAGATAATCCCCAGTCTTGAGCAATGTTTTTTGAAATGAGACCGGTTATATCATTACCTTCAAATAATTGAGGCATATGATCCAAACTTAAGCCGGTTGCTTCAAGCATTGCATGTGACCAATCTCGTTTTTTTATATCTAACCATCCTGTTCCAGATGCATCAGACATATCTGTGGCAAATTCACCAGTTATTTTGTAACGTAAATAATCTTTTGGCAAAATAACCTTTGCAATACGATTAAAAATCGCAGTTTCATAATGTTTTATCCACTGAATTTTAGGTGCAGTAAATCCCGGCATCATGCGAGAACCAATGGTCTGGGTATAATGAGGAACATGTGTGTTAAAATATTCGCATTCTTTAAATGCGCGACCGTCATTCCATAAAATAGCTGGACGTAATATTTTTCCATTTGCATCAAGCAGGGTCGCTCCATGTTGTTGACCGCTTAAAGCAATTGCTTTGATGGCTGCAAACTCTTGTGGATGCTGTTGTTTTAAGGAATAAACAGCCTTGCAAGTTGCTTGCCACCAATCATCAGGATTTTGTTCAGACCATAATGGTTTAGGTTGGCTGATGGTTAAAGCATGAGAGCTTTGTCCGATTTTTTCTTGTAGGTCGTTAATTAAAATAAGTTTGACACTGGATGTGCCTAAATCAATTCCTAAATACATATTAAATTGCTTTTCCTAATTTTCGATAATGCATACCTGCACGTAAATTCATTTCGATTTGTTCAAGTGTGACTGACTTTGTTTCAGGTACAAAGAAATAAACAAATAAAATACTTAAAATACTGAGTGTGCAATAGATTAAAAAAGTATGACTGATACCGAAAAATTTAATTAAACTTAAAAAAGTTAAAGCCACTAACATGTTGCTTCCCCAGTTAGCTGCTGTAGCAAGACTACAACCAATTCCGCGCACTTTTAAAGGATAAATTTCAGCAATCATAAGCCACATGATGGGCCCTAAACTGAAACCAAAACAGATGATATAAAACATCATACTGGCAAATGCAGTCCATTTTAAAAAGTCGGAAGTATCTCCGGTTGAAAATACAAAACTTAATAGCGCAAGACTCATTGTCATGCCGAATAAACCCATTAACAGTAATGGCCGTCTTCCTAATGTATCGATTAAAGGTAATGCGACGATAGTGGAAATGACAAAAACGATACCCACACCTGTAGTCGCTAAAATAGCATTAGCAGGTCCATTAAACCCAGCAAAATTAAAAATGGTTGGCGCGTAATAAATGATCGTATTAATACCAGTAATTTGTTGAATAATCGCTAAACCCATTCCGATAATGACAGTTGATTTCATGATGGGACTAAATAATAATCTCCAAGTTCCATTATTTTGATTTATATTTTTTTGAATAATTGTTAATTCTCGTTGACCTTTTTCCGCTCCATGAATTCGATTAAGAATTTTTGATGCTTTACTCACTTGTCCTTTTCCATAAACCCATCGCGGACTTTCTGGCAAAAAAAACATGCCTGACAATAAACCTAATGCTGGAATCACCCCTGCAGCTAACATCCATCGCCATCCACCATGGTCCACACAAAAATAATCCACTAAATAAGAAAATAAAATGCCTAAGGTAATTGCCAATTGGTTTAATGAGACTAATGCACCTCGATATTTTGCTGGTGCAATTTCAGAAATATAAAGTGGAGCTACGTAAGAAGCTATTCCAATCGCTATGCCCACACAAACTCGTCCTAGCATTAATAAAATAACTGATGGTGCACTAGCGCTGATGAATGTTCCTAAAATGAATATTATAGCATCTGCAATCAATAAGCGTTTACGACCTAATTGATCCACCAATTTGCCACTAATAATTGCTCCCAGGAATGCTCCCGCTAATACCGAACTTACAACGAATCCATTAGAAATTGCGCTTAATTTGAATTCATCCTGAATAAATAAAATAGCCCCTGATATAACCCCAGTATCGTAACCAAATAAAATTCCTGAAAGGGCAGCAATCGCTGTAATTAAAAAAATCATTTTTATATTCCATTATCAAAATTGTAGGTGGAATATACTTGGTTGATTGATGAATCGCAACGATGAACATAGACTTTAGTAACCATTTGATTTCACTATTAAAGTTTCACAAGGTCATAACGATCACTTGAATTAAGTGAATAAAACCTTATCTATAGATAAAATAAATGAGAAATCAAAGGTATACTTAAACTGTAGGATGGATCAGATGCGCTTTTTGCATCGTAATCCACCAGCAGAAGTTGATAAGGTGAGCAATGCATAGAAACGAGCATGACAAAAAAGGTAACGTCGTTCCTCTCTTTAAAAATCAGAATTTAATTGAAGATGAGGACGAAGGTGAAGGCGGAGGTAAATCCGGTAAAATTAATTTACGTTTTAAAACGGAAGTTTTACGTGATGATTTATTATCACCTGATGAAATGTCTCGTTTATTGGCTGTACACGCAGATTTACACAAAGCCAATGTGGACAAACAAAAAGTATTAAGAAAAGAACGCGCTGAAATTAAACAAGGAAAAAAACAACAAATTGGGCAAGGTTTAGGTCAAGGCAATCAATCACGTTTTAAAAAACATCCTATTAGTAATAAAGCACAATTTAGTGGGATTGATAGACAAGTTTCCAATGTGCCAACCGAATTTCAAGCAGAAACAAATGATGATGCAAGAAATGAATTACAAAATCGTTTGGAAAATAGATTAGAAAATCGATTACAATTACAAAATCAGCCCAAACGCGAATTCAATCCAAAACCACGTCCGTTTTAAGAGTAGAATAATTTTATGTCTTTAGCCGATGCGATTATTAAAGAAAATTTGAATCAAGTTATCCAAATTATTCATTTTGGAGAAGATGTCAATCAAATTGACGAATATGGTTATACTCCCCTGGTTGAAGCTGCCATCGTTGATAATATTGAAATAGTTAAAGTTTTATTACAAGCGGGCGCAGACCCTAATTTACCAGATACAACAGGCGGGACAGCACTTCATTGGGCTGTTGAAAATAATAATATTCCTTTGAGTACTTTGCTTTTAGAATATCGAGCTGATCCCAATGCATATACATTTGCAGGTCAACCTGTATTAGTCATGCCATTGCTGCGTCAACAACATGATTTAAAAAATCTATTATTACAGGCAGGCGCAGATTTAAGTTTCGGGCAAGATTATATTAATGCAAAACTATTAGGACATATGTTTGAATTAGTAGGAACTGCTAATATTGTTGCTCCTAATAATCAATTTGTTGAATTGGATTTTGAAGGATTTTATTTAGAAGTCACACTGGGATTAATTTCGGATTCATTAGCACAATATAATAATCATTTTGCAGCAAGACATATGCGTCAATTTAAGGATGTTGCGAAAATGGTAGCAAATATTATTAAAAATGCAGCCCAATTAATTAAGTATCAGCAATATCGTATTAACATTAATAAATACCAAAACGAGGTCAACGAATTAATTAAACAAGAACCATTAGTACTACCTGTTGCTTACGAAGGACACGCTATCACGTTTGTAAAATTTGGCTCAATATTGGTGAAATGCGATAGACGTGAAGATAGCCGTTTGTTTGATAATGTGTATTTTTATCAAGTTAATCATTCACACTTATTAACACCTGAATTTATCAAACATTTAATTTTTGAAAAACAATCCAGTCAGTATATTAACGAAGATATGCCGCGTATCCTGGATTTGCAGCCTATTACCGAATTAAAAGTTGCTGCACAAATCAGTGGAAATTGTTCATGGGCAAATGTGGAAGCTTGTATTCCTACTTTGTTTTTTTTACTTTCATCCCGAAATCCGGATTTTCAAGAAAAAATTTCACATTATAAAACCTTATCATTAAATTTCTTTAAACAATGGCGTGAATGGAATAAAGATAGGGCATTAAATTTTTGTATTCAGAGTTTTAATCATGCTGATTCCATTCGTAAGGTATGTAAAGCTGAAATTCTTGCCGCAATTCTTTTCCAGAGGCTGAATGAAGAAGAGGTCATGGATAAAGAAAGAGTTGAAATTATTTTAAAAGTATTAACCAATCCACAATATGAATATATTTTACAAAATTATGTTCGCTCTTATTGTTATGAAGATATGAGCATTGAAGGCAAAAATTTTATGAAACTATTGAAGGATTATGGGTATGTGCCGCCAAAATAAAATGAATATAGGGCTCTGTAAGCTGAAGTTAGGTTAATACTTTAACCTAACTTGCGGTTTGCAGAGACCTCTTTATTTTTATTTTATTGCGGGAGTTGCAGAGGTGCTTGCAGTTTGAGTGTTTGATTGCGCCGAGGATGTTTGATTTTTGTTATCCGCAGGCTGGGTTCCTTGATTATTAGGTTGATTGAAATGAAGATGAGGATTTGCTGCAACAAATTTTGCTATTATTTCTTTTTCGATTTTATTATATAACTCTTTTTCGCGTTGTTCATATTTGACAATTTCTGCTAATTCAGCTTTTAAGCGTTTAACACAGTCTTCTGCATCATCACCAGCATCTTCATCACCAGATCCTTCACCATCATATGACCCCAAGAATTTTAAATTTTGTTCCGCTTTTTCA